>Ga0256407_10012054_pt1 | contig 11827 bp, 9 predicted proteins | sample RumenRJG_04DNA_FD_193489 | JGI IMG/M metagenome (GOLD analysis project Ga0256407, IMG submission 193489) | Bovine rumen microbial communities from Lethbridge, Alberta, Canada - RJG_04 | ecosystem: Host-associated > Mammals > Digestive system > Stomach > Rumen | place: Canada: Alberta | collected... | reverse complement strand
AAAAAAAAAAAAAATATAACCCCAAAAATAAAAAAAAAAAAAAAAAAAAAAAAAAAAAAACCCCCTTCCAAAAAAAAAAAAAAAAAAAAAAAAAAAAAAACTTAATCATTATCCTGCTCATCCATATTAAAAAAAATAACAATAACAGTAATATCATCAATAACATTATCTTCCTTTTCCCAACAACTAGTACTTTTCTTAACAAGTTTCAAAGCAGCATCATAAACATTATTTTTTTTATAAAACTTATTAACATAATGAGTGACTTTTTCCTTACTTAAAAATTCCCAAATACCATCAGAAGCAATAACAATAAATTTACAAGTATCTTCAATATCAAATTCTCTAATATCAGGTAGACTAATAACACCTAATTGACTAGCGACTTTATCACCAATTGATCTACTCATTGCAATACCAGGAAATTTTTCTCCTTTCATAAAAACTCTCATTGGTCCAATTTCTCCTTCTTCTTCATCAATTAATTTATGTACTTCTCCATTATTTTCTTCTATTCTCTTTCTTTCATTTTCATCATCTGGTTTTTGATCAAATGATAATTGAATTATTGTTTTTTTATCTTTTACCATAATTGATCTTGAATCTCCTATATTTGAACATATTATTTTATTATTTATTTGAATTATTAAATTACATGTTGTTCCACTGAAATTTGAATCTATTTCTTTTTCGTTATTTAAATTTTCTTCTGATGTTTTTATTAAGTTTTTTATAAAGGAATAATTATCTTTTTTTATATATGAATAAATTTCATTATTTGGAATTTTTGATATTGGATTTTTTTTTGATTCAAAATAATTTTTAATGTATTTTACTATATATTGACTTATTAAATGACCTTTTGTACCATGACCATCGAAAATTCCAAAAATGTTAAAATTTGGATTGTTGTTTATATTTATTAATTCTAAATAAGAATCTTGATTTGTTTTTATTTTTCCATTTTCTTCTTTTCCAGCTTGAGATATTGAAATATGAGATTTTATATATTTTTTTATTTGAGGTTTTTCTAAATCATATTCTTTTTCATTTTCATTTTCATTTTCTTTTTCATTTTCTTTTTCTTTGAATTCATTTTCTTTTTCTGAACCATAATATGATTTATTTGATTTTAATATTGTTTGAGATTTGTTTTCTAATTTTAATATACTTATATCACTTTGTTTTTTTGTAACTCCTTTAGAACTTATTTTTGGTGAGATATTTTTTGGAGTATGAATTTTTGGTGATTTTATTATTTGATTTTGAGACATTTTTTCTGTGTCGTAACTTAATTCGTTATTATTATTTTTTGGATTATTTTCATTTTTTTCATCATTTTGTTTTATTGTATTATTATTTGGTATATTTGATTCTATGTGAGATTCACCAAATGAATGTTTATATATATCATTATTTTCATTATCTTGAAAAATTTCATTATCATTTATTTTACTGTCATTTTTTATATTATCATTTTTTATATAATCATTATTTATATTATCAATATTTATATTATCATCATTTATATTTTCATTATTTATATTTTCATTATTTATATTATCATTACTTATATTATCATTTATTTTTTCTGTCTTATTATGGTTAATTGAATTATTATCTGATATATTTCCTATTTTATTAATGGTTATACTTTTATTTTCTGATATACTTTCTTTTTGATTAATATTAATTCTATTATCTACTGATATATTTTCTTTTAATTTTTTTTCTTGATTATCATCAAATAAATTTTTAATTTTTGAATTATATTTAACTTGATTTTTCATATCATAAGTATTATGATGTTTATATTTACCATCATAAGTATTATTATTAGACATACTATCAAAATTAACACCAGAAATAATTTCAGAAATTATTTTATTACTTAAATTTTTATTACTTATTACATCATCAATAATATTACTTATATTATTACTTAAATGAGAATTTATATTTGAAAAATTAAGATTATATGAAATATTATTATGACTAATATTATAACTTGAAGTATCAATATCTTTATTTTCTGTATTTGATAATATTTCATTTTTAATATTATTTCTAAAATTATTTTTTTTTTTATTTAATTTACTATTTTTTGATTTTATATCATTATATTCAGGATGAATTAAAATATAACTTTTATTATTTACATTTAATGGTTTTAATTTAATTTTAGGAATAATATTATTTGATGATTTTTCTCTTTGAATTAAACTAATTTTCGATGGTGCATTTCTAATAATATTTTTATCATTAAAATCATTTAAATTATATCTAATATGATGTTCTTTTTTTGGAGTAAATTTTTTTTTATGAAAAATTATTTCATTTTTATTTTTTTCATCTTGTTTACATAAACTAAAAAGAAAATTTGAATTATTATTATAATCATTTTTAACATTTTTATTATTTTCATTTGTTTTTTTTAAATTAATAGAACTTAAATTTCTTTTTTTTATTAATATATTAGGTTTTTTATCAAATAATAATTCTGATATAGTTTTTTTTTTTCTTTTACTTTCAAAAGGACTTTTTAAACTCATTTGATTATCACTTTGTTTTTTACTTCCATTATTAATTGAAATTTCTGTTATAAAACTTGTATAATGATTTTCAATTGTATTTTGTCCATTATTTGAAATTGTTTTTGAATTTTGGTAAAATGGAATTTTTTCTTTATTAAAATATTTTCTATCAATTTTTCTTTTTGTTAAGTTAAAAGGTGATTTTGATTTAAAAGGAGATTTTAATATATTCATATTATAATTTTTATGAGCTGGACTAATTAAAATATGTTTCTCATTGTTTTTATTTTTTCTAATTGAAATATTTGGTGATATATTCTTTATTTTAATTGGACTAGTAATATCATTCATTATTAATTAATTAGAAATTTTTATTTAGACTTTTTAAAAAATAATATTTAAAATTTTAAACTTATATTAATTAATATTTAAATTAATGATTAATAAAATTAAAATTATAAAAGTACTCGAAGTATTATCTAATATTTAATTTTTTCATTTGTTTAATATTATTTTCAACTAAATTAAATTTTCCTATTTCCTTAACATTATCTAAATCAAATAAATGATGCCAAGTTTTACATTTAATTGGATCAAAATAATTAAAATGATTTTCTTTTAAGAATTCTTCATGTTGTTCAACAGTAATATTTTCAAGTATTTTTTTAAATAAATTATTTCTCTTATCTAAAATAACTTTATCAAAATTTCCTTTGAATACTTCATACATTCTTGGTGTTTGTAATAATATAAAATTTGTTTTTATCCCATATTTTACTTTCATTCTTTTTTCATAATCTTCTGGTATATCAATAAATAATAATTCTATTGTTCTATCTAATTTTTCTCTTGATTGATAAATATAAAAAAAAGGAGTTATAAATAAAATTTTTTGAAAATCTTCTGTATCGAAATTTAAATTTGTTGAATTTTTAAAATAATTTTTTATTAATTCATATGAATGATAATTTTCTTTTTCTATATTTGTTGATAATATTAAATCAAGATAATTTTGTTTTTTTAATAATAATTTATATTTTGGAGGAAGAATTATTCCATTTCTTGTTAATAAATCTTCATATTTTTCTTTCATTGATAATGATGATAAAAAATTTTTTAATGTAATATTTTCAATTTTTGAATTAACTTTTAATGGTTTATTTGTTATTGATTTAACTAATTTTAAAGTTTGTTTTGATATTTTAGGCATTTTTGTTTCTTTTAATGATAATGTTCTCCATTTTTTTTTATTTAAATAATTAGGATTGTTTTCATAATTTTTTTGAGAATGAAAATTTGATTTCATTTTTAAATTAAATATTTGGAAAATTATTTAAATATTTATTTTTAATAATTAATTTATTTATTAAAAAATTAGTTTAATAAAAAATAATAAAAAAGAAATATTAAAAACTAATTTAATAAAAAAAAATTTAACGATATAAGATTTTATATTTTATTATAATTACAAAAATAAAATAAAAATAATAAATACCAAATTTGTATCTTTATAATATTTAATAATAAAAAAATTGAACCTCACATTTTTTAACTTTTCAAGAATTAATTATACAAATTCATTTATTTTAAAAAAATACCATTCAACATTAAAAATTAAAAAATACTACAATTAAAACATTTGAATTCATTTTCTGAATAAATTTCATTATTAATTTTAACATTATTAATTTCTTTTTGAATTTCTTCTTGTTTTATTTTATTTAATTTCACTTCATCATAATTTTTTTTAATTACATGTTTTGAAATACTTAATTTTCTATTAATATTTTTATAATTATCAACTGAAACAACATCTATATTTTGAGAAAAAGAAACAGATTTAATTGAATTTTTTTTTGATATTGAACCTGAATAGTCTGTTGAATCTATACTTTCTATTGATTTTCTGTGATTTGAATTTTTTTCCATTATTCAGTTATAAAAATTTTTTTTATGTAGATTTTTATTTATATTTTTATAAAATTTATAAATTTATAAATTTAATTTTTAATTATTTTTGTTATGAATTAATAATGATGTTTGAAAAATATTAAAAATAAAATAATATAATTTAAAATATTCTACAAATTATTTTTTTAAAATTTAATATTCAAGTTAATAAATATATTATAATATATTTCAAATATAAACTAATTATCCAATATAAAAGAATAAGCATTTACTTTAATAATCTTATTTAATTTAAAATTATATAATATTAAAACTCAAAAGTAACACTAATTTACATATAAAGTAAATGAAATATTTAATTTCTTATAATTCAAAATTTAAAATATCATTATCTTTAATATATTCATTACTTTTAATTGATGAAAAAATATTTAATAAATTTTTTCTTTTTTCAATATTAAATCCATTCAATAATTTGGAAATAACATATTTTCCATATTTATTAACAATAATATGAAAAATATAACCTTTAACCCATAACATTTCTAAAATTTTTCTTTTTTTCTTTTTCTTAATTTTTTCAAGATATTTTTCAATTACCCTACTTCCAAATTTATGAATACTTAATCTTAAAAAATGGAAAAAAATTTGTTGTTCTAATACATAAAGTAAATTTTCATTAATAGATATTTTATCAATTAAAATTTGAATAGCATAATTTCCGAATTGATTTTCTGAAATATATAAAAAATTATTTATAAAACTCAATAATAAGAAAAATATACAATTATGATTATTAGAATTATTTATAAATTTTTTAATAACACAAACTCCATACATATCATTACATAATTCGACAATATTACTTAATATAATTTTATTAACTTTAATCCTAAAATTTTCATTAAAATAAGAAATTATTTTTTGAATAACATAAGTTCCATTTACATTTTTTGCTATTTCAATTAATTTATTTTTTGCAGTTATTGCATTAATTATCATTATTATTTCATCTTTTGAAGATGCTTTTTCTATTAATATTTGTAATGGGTGAGACCCATATTCATTTATTGCTAAAATATCAATCATTTGATAAATTTCAGATAATATAAATAATTTTTGCTTTTTAGTTGCTTTTATTATTATGTTACTTATGAAATAATTTGAATTTTTCCCTTTCATTAATTGGAAAAAATTTCCTTTTAATTTTTGAAGAAGATTGTCTAATTCTTTTAATGTAAATTGATATGATGGAGATAAATATTTAATATCTATATTTGAAAATATTGTAATATTATTTATTTTCATATTTAACATTTTTTTAATATTATAATTATTTATTGACAAATTGTTATTATTGTTATTTTTGGAATTATTATTCTCAGAAGATGTATTTTCTTCTAAGAAAAATGAATTATTATAAATATCATTATTTATATCATCTATTGTTGATTTAAGTAAAAGATTTGAATAGACATCATCTTCGCTTAGATAGTTATTCATTTTTATTGTTATATTAAAAATTACTTATTTTATTAATTAATTAAGGTTAATAAATTTAATTTTTTATTGATATAATTAAGAATAAAATAATAATCTTGAGTAAAATAATTAAAAAACTATTGATTAAATATTTATTGTAAAAAATTTTTTTTTAAATAAAAATGTTTATAATTATTTAATTTCTTTATTTTATTTAAAAGTAAATATAAAAATTGTTATTCTTTTAAATCATTATTTAATAAATTAATTAAAATTTTCTAGCTTTTTTTATTATCTTAAAAAATAAAATAATAAAGATATCTATCATTTATTTTATGAATAATAAATATATAATAATTAAATTTGATTATATGGAAAATACATAATTAATCTTTTAATAATTGTAATGAAAGAATAATTAGTTCCTGAAGACTTAAATACCCAAAAATATGAAAAAAAATATAAAAAGAAGAAATCTCTTAAAATTAATTGATAAAGAAGTATCATTTTTATGAAAAATGAACACAAAATAAACTCAAAAAATAAATCAAATTATATTGAATCTTTTTTAAATAACATTATATAAATTTAAAACAACCAAAAAAATTTGTTACTAATTTAGTGATATTTTTAAAAAAAATTATAAAGGTAAAAAGAAGAATTATTCAAAAAAAAATAAAAAAAAAAACATAATATATATTAAATGAAAATAAAAATAATTAAACTTACAAAATCAAGTTCAAATGATTATATTTTTACTTTTAAAGTTAATAATTTAATAAAATGTAAAAAATAAAAATAATATTTTAAGAGTAAACATATAATATATTAATAATTATATATATATAAATAAATATATTTTACAATTCATTTTTCATTAAAAAATATTTAATAAATAACAAAATATATATCTTATTTAAACCATAATAATTTTACCTTTAATAAACCAAAAGATTTATGAATAAAAATTATTACTTATATATAAAACTAAAATCAAACTAAACTAAACTAAATTCTCACTTAAAGTTCTTTCATTATCAACACTTTTTTCTTTATTTACAATTTCATCATTAACCTTTTTATCAAATATATAATTATTATTTACAATAATATTTTTATTATTAAAATTATTTGATTTAATATTATTTTGTCTTTTAATATATGCCATTTGATAACAATTTTGACATAAACCTAAAGCATAATGTGTTTTATTTGTATGAATACATTTCCAAGGTTTTTTACTTCTTCCTTTTGAATGATAACAATTAGAACACATTCCTTTTGCATAATGTGGTTCATTTATATGAGGACATTTTGTACATAATTTTTCATTTCTTTTTTTCTTTTTTCCTATTAGAAAGTAGTTATTTTTCCTACTTTCTTTTTCTTTTTTTTCAATTGGAAATTGAAATTTATTTTGTTGATTTGATAAAAATAAATTTTTGTATTTTTGAAATAAGAGATTATAAATGTCTATATCTAAATAATTATATATTGGAAATTTATTTATAGTATTTATATTATTAGATATTAAATTTGGAGGAAAAAATAGATTCATTGGATTTAAATTGTTATTTATTGAATCATTAATTTTGTTTGAGTTATTAATTTGTTGATTTGTAAAAATATTAAATGCACTTCCATTCATTGTTATTTTGAATTGATTTAGGATTATATTATTAATATTATTATAAAAATTATTTTTTTTTTAATATATGAATTATAATTGTTAATTTATTTGTTTTATATTAGAAATTTTTATTTATTTATTAATTTATTATTTTTCGTTTTTTTTCTATAAAAAAATGATTATGAATAAAATAAAAATAAAAAAATCCAAAAGTATTGATGATATTGAAAAGAAAAAACCAGATATAAAAATTTTAAAACCAATTCCAAAAAATTATTGCTTTAATATGAAATTATCATTATTAATTAATAAAATAAATGAAAAAAAAAATAATTGTATAAATGAAGCAAATAAAATGAAAGAAATAATTCAATATTTAGAAATAAGAAAACAAAATTCAAAAATACAAAAAGAAAAAAAATTAATTAGAAATAATTATGTTCCTTTTTTTAAATTAACAAGAATATTTAATCCAAATAATATATCAACAAAAGAAACTTCAATTCTTTCAAATTCTGCAATGAATTCACCAAGATTAAGTAAAAAAATATTAAATAAAAATATAAATAATTCTGATTATATTGTAAATTCAAAAAAATCATTTGATAATGAAAATAATTTATTTGAAAATAAGGAAAATTATAGAATTAAAAATGTAAAAATATTTTATGATAAAGATTGGGAATTAAAAAATGGATTTTTCCCAATTAAAAATACTAATAATTTAAGTGATCAAGATTTACAAAAAGATATAATATTAAATGAAATTGAAATAATTATAGAAAATATGGAAAGATTTTATAATAAATTTTATTTTGATTTAAAAGATGAAATAATTAATGGAAATTTAAATATATTTCAAATTAAAAAATTAAATATGTTAATTGAAAATACATATTCATTATTTATTAAAATAAGTAATTTAATAATTCAAGACTATAATCAATATTTAAATAAAAGAAAATTCAATACAATTAATAATCCATATGAATTAATAAATGAATCAATAGTTACTGATGAAAAAAAAGAATTTATTAAAAATTTAAATATATTAAAACAATGTTATAATTTTTTAGTATCCTGTAAAGAACATTATAGAACTTTCATATTCCAAATAGAAGATTTTAAATTAAGTTATAATAAAATGAAAAAAATAAAACAATTTTTATTTAGAGCAAGATATGGGGTTAGTGGAATTTTATTTACTACAGAAAAAATTATTTATGAATCTAAATTTGAAGATTATTTATATTCAAAATATTGCATAAATGCAAATGAAATTAGTGCTGATAATATTAACAAATATAATTTTTATCATAAATATAATAAAAATTTTTTTGAAAAAAAAAAAAAGAATAATAATTATTATTCAGAAAGAGGACATAAAATAACTAAATTATTATTGAAAAATGATAAACAAACTCAAGAACAAATCAAACTTGAAAATATGAAAAGAGAAATAAATAAAAAAAATGAAAAACATATTGATTATAATAATGTAATATTTAATGATATGTTACCATATATGAGACCAAATAAAAAAAATCAAATAATAACACAAAAACTTTTACAAAATTATAATATATAATATAATAATGATTTTTTTATAATGCATATATATATATTTTTAATAATTGAAAAAATATAAATTAATTACTTTATTAATTTTTATTAAATTAATTATTTTATATAATGAAAATAATGGAAAATAATAATAGAGGACAAGATAAGAATAATAATAAAAATGTTAATAATTTAAAAATATATTTAGCATTCTTTAACACATTAATTTTAATTGATGATATAATTTTACATTATTCAGAAATTAAAAATAATATTTATTATTTTCAACTTTTATCAGGTGAAATAATTATATTTTATTTATGGATATCATTACGTAAAGAAAAAATCACATTAAATAAAAAATTCATTTTATATTATACCACTTTTCATTCTTTATTTTCATTAATATATTGTTTTCATCAAATATATTTAGGAAATTTTAGTAATAAAGATATATTTAAAACAATTTTATTTCATCAAATTACTCACATTATAATTCCAATTAGTTTGATATTATATATTATGTTTTTTTTAAAAAATATTAAACCATACAATTCAATTCATATTGATTATGTTTCAACTGGATTATTAGATTTATAGAATAAATTATAATTTAAAAATATAAAAATTTTGATTTATATTTATTATTATATTAAGATAATATTTTGATTATTTAATTTTATATTTTTTCCTTTTTCTTTTTTTATTTATATAATTTAAATTGAATTTTTTATCAGAACCTTCATTAATTTTTATTATTTTATTATTTTCGATTTGAATATCTTTAAAATAATTATTTATAAAATTAGTGATTTGAAAAATATTATATCTTGATATTATATCAGGTTCAAGCATTTTTCTTAATAATTTTTGCATATTTGAATTTATTCCTTTTAATTGATAAACTTTATTATATAAATCCTTATCATCTACATTTTCATTTTTAGAAAATAATAAAAACATAATTTTTCCTAAATTAAATATATCTACTTTAAATAATTCTCTTTTTAAATACAAATTATCATTATATTCATAACATTTTTTATCTAAATATTTACTTTTTGTAAAATCATTAAAATATATTTTTGTATAATTATCATTTACAAAAAATATTGTATCAATTGATAAATTAAATAAAACAATTTCTTTAATATGACATTGTTGTAATAAATCAATAATTTGATTACAAATTAAAATAATATAAGATTCATTAATTTTATTTTTATTATTTTTCATATAATTTCTTAATGTTGTAATTTTTTCTACATTAGGATATATTTGATATTGAAATATTAAAAAAGTATCACAAACATTATAAACTTTTTCAAATTTTATATCATTTATTATATAATTACCATTTCTTTCTGATTTTATTATAGAATAAAATGATTTTAATTTTTTATATTCTTCTTTATTTGATTCATTTAGTTTTTCCTTTAAATTTTCTTTAATTTTTTGTAATTCATTATATTTATAAAATAATTTATAAATTACATTTTGATTATATAATAATAATAATAATTTATCATTAGAAATCTGATTAAATGGAATTGTTTCATATATATCATTTAATTTATTTTGAAATTCATTTTCATTATTTAATTTGGTAGAATATAAATTTAAATTCTTTTTTATTTCTTCTGCAAATTGTTCTTTTACATTTTTAGTCATTATTTAAATTATTATAAATAAAAAAAATAATATAATTTTCAAATGAAATTTAATTTTACCTTCCAAAATCAAATGAAAAAAAATACATTAGACAATAAAAATAATTCAAATTCTTTTTCAGTTAAATTAAAATATCCAGAAATAATAATTAATAATAATAATTTATTTAATCTTAAAAAGAATATTAAAATTTATCCAAAAAAATCATTATCTGAATATAAAGATATAAATACATGTTCAACTGTTTCAATATATGATAAAAATATTAACGATACAAATATAGAAAAAAATATTAAAAATAAAAAAGAAAAGAAGAAAATAAATGAAAATGTAAATAAAATAATAAAATTATTATTATCAGATAAATTTGATGAAAATAAATTTTTAACTACAAAAAATAATTTAAAAACTATAATAAAAAATCAAAATAAAAATAAAGAAATTGACCCAAAATATTATATTAAAAATAAATTTCAAATTGAACCAAATAATAAAAATTTATTTAAAACATATAAAAAACAAATTAAAGCATTAGGAAGTGAAAAATATAGAAATTACTTATTCAAAGGAATAAATGAATTTGAAATAAAAACATTAAAATATTCATTTTTAAAAGGACCAATTGGATTAAATTTAAAACCAAAAGAAAATAAAATAAATAAAGATATCAAAGATTTAATATTACATATAGAAGAAAATTCATTTACTCCAATAAATACAAATATAATAAAAAGAAATAATTTACCTTATCTTCAAAAATTTCATACTGAAGAAAAAGTAAAAATTAATTCTTTTGATATTTTAAATAAAAAAATAAATGAATCAATGATTATGGCAGAAAAAACTATAAACCATTTTAACAAAAGAGAAAAAGAATATAATAAAATATACACAAATATATTAAATTATTACAAAAATTATTGAAAATTAAAAAAATAAAAAAAATACAAAAAAAAAAAAAATATTTAAAATTATAAATAATATTATAAATAATTATCCCAAAAAAAAAAAAAAAAAAAAAAAATTATTTTAAAAA
>Ga0256407_10012053_pt1 | contig 11827 bp, 9 predicted proteins | sample RumenRJG_04DNA_FD_193489 | JGI IMG/M metagenome (GOLD analysis project Ga0256407, IMG submission 193489) | Bovine rumen microbial communities from Lethbridge, Alberta, Canada - RJG_04 | ecosystem: Host-associated > Mammals > Digestive system > Stomach > Rumen | place: Canada: Alberta | collected... | reverse complement strand
ACGTAAAGTTGTTACAGTTCAAAAAAAAGTTGAAGATGAAAATAAAAGAAAAGAAGAAGAATTAAAAAGAAAAAAAGAAGAAGAAGAAAAAAAAAGAAAAGAAGAAGAATTAAAAAAAAAAAAAATTAAAAAAAAAAAATAAAAAAAAAAAAAAAAAAAAAAAAAAAAACAAAAAAAAGAAGATAAAAAAAAAAAAAAAAAAAAAAAAAAAAGAAAAAAAAAAAAAAAAAAAAAAAAAAAAAAAAAAAAAAAAAAAAAAAAAATTAAAAAAAAAAAAAATTGAAGAAGAAAAATTAAAACAATCACAAAATAAAATAAATCAACAAAAAATAGAAGATGAAAAGAAAAAAAAAGCAGAAGAAGAAAAGAAAAAAAAAGCAGAAGAAGAAAAAAGAAAAAAAGAAGAAGAAATAAAAAGAAAAAAAGAAGAAGAAGAAAAGAAAAAAAAGACAACATTACAAGAAGAAAAAAATAAATTTGAAACAAAATATTCAAAATTTCATTCAAAGGAAATAATGACAATAAATTTAAAAGGAGGAGAATATGAATTATTTTATGAAGAAATAAATGAAAAATCAAAAATAAAAATAGCATTTATTGTAAATCAACCAGATCAAAATATTAATTTTTTTTTTGCAGGACCAGAGTCAAAAAATCCAAAAGTGAAACCAAAAGTAATTTTAAATATAATAAATTCTAATTTTTATTATAATGAATTAGAATTAAATGAACCTGGATTATATACTTTTAATATTGATAATAGAAAAAATAAACAAGAAAATATAATTTCTTTTGCTTTAAGTTATAATAATAAAAATGATAATGCTTTAGAATGGAAATCTATGGATAATTTAAGTAAAAAATTAAATAATATAAAAGAAAAAATGAATGAATTAACTGTTAAACAAAGTTTAGTTGTTAAAAGAAGTGAAAGTCATAATGAAAGTGTTAAAAAACATAATAAATCTATTAGTTTTTTTGCTATTATTGAAATGATTACTATTGCTTTTATTTTTGTATTTCAAATTTGTTATTTTAAGAAATTGATAAATAAAGTTTAATTTTATTTTTTTTGATAAATTATATTTTTTAAAATAATATATTTTATGGAAGTTGATTTTAATTATTATGCTAAAATTATTAATGTTAGATTAGTGTGTTCTATAATTAGTTTAATAAGTTGTATTTTTATAATTGTTCTTTATTTTATTTTACTTATCAATGTCAAATTATCAAAAAAAGAAAAATTAAAAAATGATATTTTATCTGAATTTAAAGATTCAGAGACTTTATCTTCATTTGAAATAAAAGGAGAAAAAAATGTAAGTTTAGGAACTCATTATATGTTTTTTCTAATATTATCAAAAGCTTTATGGTGTATATTAAGTATATATCAATGTTTAAAATATCCTTTTGGATTTCTTTACTTATTTGATAAATATATTTCTAATTGTGAAATTTTTGGATTTATACATAATTATTTGGAATTAATATCAATTTGTTGGACCACTTTTATTATTAAAATTTTTATGGATTCTACAAAATTTATAGATGGGCAAATAATAAATGAAAAACTTGAATTAATAAAAGGAATTTGTATTTGTATTTTTTTAACTTTAATAATAACATTATTTCCTTTATTTTCTAATTCTTATGGTCCTGCAAAGACTCATTGTTCATTTGATTATTTAGATTTAACAGCTATGACTAGACTTTGGTGGTTTACATATACAATTATATGTAGTTCATTAATTTTTTATAATATTTATGCATTTATTAAAATTATTAGTTTTTATTGTAGAAAATTAAAAAAATTAAAATTTTTAAATAAAGATGATTATAATTCTATTAGAGTGTTTATAATAATTTTTTGTTTATTTCCATTAATATTAATAATTAATACTACTTTAAAAGGTTTTAGTAGATATAAAGATTTACTTGGATTTGGTGATTTTAGTTTTTTTCAATCTGTTTTTTTTTGTTTGAGTGGATTTTTAAAATGTATACCTTGTTTATTCTTTTATAGAGGAGTTTTTAAGATATGTAAAAATGATAATGATAATGAAAGAAGTTTATCTCAACAAGACATATCTTTATCAGATTTTAAATTTAGACAATAAATATAATTTAATAATAAATAAATCTAATTAAATTATTATTTATATATAGCTTATTTAAAAATAATTAATTTGAAATTATTTATTTAAATTAATATCAATGGAATTATCAGTGAGTAATGATTTTTTAAGTTTATTTCTTCCAGAACAATCTGAATTTAAAACTGAAGATATATTAGATGAATTTAAAATATATATTTTTAAATTAATGAATATTACTGTTGATTCTCTTATTCAAGAACAAATTAATAATGATTTTAAAAATTCTGAATTAAAAAAGAAATATAAACAATTTTTTTCTGAAAAAGTTGAATTAGTATTAAATATATATAAATTATATGAACAAATAATTGATAAAACAAATGTAATTAAAGGTTCACTTTCTCAAAATATGAAAATTATAGGGAAAAATAAATTATATTTTGATCCAAATAATATAAATAAAGGAGTTGATAATATAATAAATGATATTCAAATGAATAAAACATTAATAAAAGATTATAATTCAAATTCCATTGATAATATTATTAATTTACTCTCAATTCCACATTATATGATTGAATGTTTTCGAAATAAAGAATATGATTTATATTTAGAATATTATAATTATGGAATGTCACTTTCTGAAGAACAAAAATTATTATTGTCAATTAAAAAATGTATTATATATGTTAATGAAATGATTATAATTTTAATAAAAAATTTAATTAGTATAAATTATTCTTTGAATATTTCTACTGAAATGATGTTTATTATTTTGAATTTAAAAATTAATCCATTATTTGAAGAATTTACTGATGAAAGTTTAAAAGATAAAATTAGAGATTTAACTGTTTATTTATATCAAATTGATTTATATATGAATGAAAAAAAAAAGAATTTTACTTTGGAAATTTTATCTTATTTTAATGAAAAATTTGATTTAATTTTGAAAACTGATATTCAAAAAAAAGTAATTTATGAAAAAATTTATAAAAATATATTTGAATTATATTTAATAAATATAATAAAAGAATTATTAGAAAAAAATAATTATAATCAAATTAGAAATAAAATATCAGATTTTTTAATTCAAATTAAATTATTGGAAAATTCACCAATAAATTATAATGAAATAGATGAAATTATGAAAAAATATTTTTTCAGTACTTTAGATAAATTAATATTAGATAATGAAACATATATAAATAATTATATTTCATCATTTTCTGATGTAAAAAAATTTTTTAACTCATTAATTCCACAAAATATGGTAAACAATAATAATAATCCACTTGAATTAAAATATGAAATTTGTTTAGTAATATATAATAATCTAATTTATATTAATAATTTTATTGTTGATGAAAATTTTATTAGATATAAAGATAAAATGACAGTAATTGAAACAATTATAAAACATTGTAATAATATATTAAAAATCTTAAATTCTTTTTTTAACAGTCATTTACTTATTTTTAATTTAACATCTGAATTAATAAATTTATATGAAGAATTTAAAGAAATTATATTAGATAAAATATTAATGACAATAATAAAGGATTTATTTTCATTTTTTCAAATATCAAATGAAATGGATATAACAAAAGAAATAGAAGAATATGAAAATTTTAAATCATTAAATAAATACGAAGAAACATTATTTTAATTATATTATTAACTTAAAATTATTTAATAAAATGAAAATAAATTAATTTTAAAATTCTTTATGGGAAATAATTGTATTTGTATTCATTATCAAAATACTCAAAATATTAATGAAGATTTATCGAATAATGTAAATAAAATAGATGAAAATGAATTATTAGAAAAATTTGATAATGAAGATAGTATAAAATCTGATTTTAATATGAAAGGTAATACAAATTCAGTTTCTGAAAAAAAATTAATTGATATTAATAGTTTAAAAAAAAAAACTACACTTACTTCTGAAGATATTACCAAATTGAATAATATAATAAGAGGTTATTTATTTAGGAAAAAATTTTTAAATGGAAATTTAAAAAAAGAATTAGAAGAATTTAATGAAAATTTAATACTAAAATTTATAGAAAAAGCAAAGAATGAAAAAATAGAAAAAATAATAAAAGAAAATAGTAATTTATTATCATCAAGTTGGAATGATTTTTATCAAGAAGATCCCATTCAAGATATAAACACAGAAATATCAAAAATAAAAAAATATGAAAAAGGAATAAAAATAACATATATAAATAATAATATCCCAATAACAGATTCAATAGAAGAAATAATAGAAAATATAGAAAGTATCTATAAAGGAGAAATAAATATAATAACAGGAGAAAAATTTGGAAATGGAGAAGAATTAAATAAAAATGGTTCAAAAATTATAGGAACATTCTATAAAAATTCACCTTATGGTTGGAATAAATATATAAATGAAAATGGAATAATATACATTGGATTATTTAAAAATGGAAAATTAAATGGAAAAGGAATAAAATATTTAAAAAATGAAAATAATATTCCAATAATATATAAAGGTGATTTTATTGATGGATTAAAAAATGGTGAAGGAATTGAAGAAAATGAAAATGGAAAATATGAAGGTCATTTTGAAAATGATAAAAAAAATGGTAAAGGAAAATATTATTTTAATACAGGAGATTTTTATGAAGGAGATTTTAATGATAATTTATTTAATGGAAAAGGACATTTTAAATGGAATAAAAATGGTAATGAATATATAGGAGAATATACTAATGGAATTATGAATGGAGAAGGTTTATATAAATGGAATGATAAACAATATTATAAAGGACAATATAAAAATGGTATTAAAGAAGGTAAAGGAGAAATTAAATATGCTGATGGGAAAAAATTTATTTGTGAATTTAAAAATGGTAAACCTAATGGTATTGGGATTTTTGTTGATCCTAAAGGAAATGAAAAAGAAGTTGAGTTTGTTGATGGAAAAATTAATAAGAATTTTAAAGGGAGTAATATAGAAAGTTGATCTAATATTTTTTTTTTTAAAAATATTTTTTTTTTTTTTTTGTATAGAAAATAATAAATTTAACTTTAATTATAAAAAAATATACATTGAAAAATTTAATCATTTTTTAATAGATTATAAATATTATGAAATATTTTTAATTTAGAATATTCATTGAAAATATTTTATAATAGAATTATCATATTTAAAAATGTAATTTAATTAAAAAGATTATAATGTTAGATAAATCTAAAAAATATAGCTCTTTTATAACAAAAAAATGTAAGATGAATAAAAATAATATTAGTATCTACTATTGATTTAAATAATATTTCTGAAATAAGTGATGAATCTAATTCAAATATTTCATTTAAACATGATAAAAATAAATCAATAATATCATCAGTAATTGAAAAAGAAAATAATGAAGTAAAAAAAATGTCAATTATAAGTAAAAGAAAATCATCATTATCAAAATTAAAAATAAAAAAGAATTCAATAAATGGAGGAAAATTCATAAGAAGAAAAAGTAAATTTTCTCCAATAATAATTAATGAAAAACATAATAGAAGTTCAGTTATTCAATTAAAAAATATAGCTCAGGAAATTTTACAAAATGTAATAAAAAGAGAAAAAGAAAAAGAAGAGGAATATATAATAAAACCAAATGATTATGATGAAATATTAAAAAAATCATATGAAAATTCAAAAATAGGAAAATTAAAACAAGTAATTAAATACATTGATCTATTAATAGCAATTTTTGTAATAGGAAATATATTATTTTCATTAATAGAAAATGAATTATTTTATAAAGAAACAAAGAAATATTTAAATGAATATTTCAAAAATAAATCAAATAAAGAAATAACTCAAAATGTATATAAACAATGTGAAAAAAGAAAAATAACAATTGAAGAAAATTTCATAAGAAAACTAAATTTAATAATAGTAATAATAATATTAATTTTAAATCTTTGTCATTATTATATAATATTATGGATAATGGAAGAAGAAGGTTTAATAAGTGAAAAAGACAATTTTTTCACAACTGGATTATGGAAATATTTAATAATAGAAAGTATAATTTTAGGAATTTTTAACCCACCAAATTTAAATTATTTCTTTACTGGAATAATGGAAAACTATATTTTTGCTTTTTCATTAGGAGGTTTAATTTGTATAGAAACATTATTTAAAAGTTATGTTATTTTAAGAGTTTATTCATATTTTTCAAAATATTTAACAGATTCAGCAAATAGTATTTGTAATAATTCAAATACAAATACAGGAGTACATTTCTCAATAAAATGTGAATTAAAAAATCGACCTTATACAGTATTATTTATAACATTTATATCATTTATTTTTATATTTGGTTTTTCTATAAGAACATTTGAATATTTTACAATTCCAAAAGGATTTTTACATGGTACTTATTTAATAAATGATCAAGATTATTTAAAAGATTTAATAAATTCAATTTGGTTAACAATAATAACAATGACTACAGTTGGTTATGGTGATTTTTTTCCAAATGAAAATTATGGAAGATTAATAGTAATTTTATCTTATTTAATAGGAGCATTATTAGTTTCAATGACTGTAGTTTCTCTTGCAATTATTACTGAATTTACTGAAGAGGAAAGAAGAGCATATTCAATTATTAAAAAATTAAATGCAGATAATAATGCTTTGTATAAAGCAAGTGATGTTATTTGTTGTTTTTGTTATTTGAGATTGAAAATTATGAAAAATTGTTCTTTAAGTGAAAAAATTATTTATTTGATTCAATTAAAAAAAAGTATTTCTACTTTTAAAGATAATTTTAAATTAGCTTCTAATATGGATTTACCTATTGATCATACTTTAATGATTATTAATAAAGAATTTAATGCTAGTTATGATGATTTAAGTTATAGTGTTTTACCTTTGAAGGAACTCTCTTTTTATATTAATAATATTTATTTAAGTCAAAAAGATTCTATTGAAAAAATAGAAAAAATTAAAAAAAGAGAAGAAAAATTAGGGGATTTTTTAGTTCAGTTAAATAATAAAATTTTTAGGAATAGGAGAAATAAAATTTTTATTAAAGGGATTAATAGTTGATTTTTTTTTATATTTTTATTTTATTTTAAAGTGTATTTTATGTAAATATTTGATATATTATATGTTTATTATGTTTAGTTTATATTAATTATATTAATTATAATTTTTTTATTATTATTTTTAGATTTTAAAAAAATCTTTAGAAAATAATTTTAAATTAATTTTTATTTTTTTATAAAATAATATTTATATTATATAATTAATATTTAATTATAAGTTATTAATTTTTTTATTCTTTTTTTTTTATTGATCAATAACTCTCATATAATTTTTTTTCAATTTTTTATTCTAAATTTCAATATACTATTTTATTGATATATTACAATTAATATATAAATTAAATAGAATTTAATAAGGTATAAATTAATTGAAAAAGATGTATGATTATTCAGAAAAAATACCTGATTATAATTCATTTTTACCTTCAAACTTATTTAAAGAAAAAGAAAAAGAAAACGAAGTTATAAAAGAAGATGACATATCTGATAGTGAATTAACAAATTGTTCGAAAGTAATAAAAAAATATTTAATTATTTAGGTTATATCTGAACTTTCAAATTTGAAATCAATTTATTCAAATCAAAATGATTCGAATCAAAAAAAAAATTTCCAAATCAATAATGAAAGTTATAAATTTCCAATTAATAATTCTATTAATTTTATTATTAATAATCAAAATGAATATAATATCTTTCCAAGTTATTCATTTTATCAAAATAATATCCAAAACATTTATTCAATTATAAATTATAATTTTAATAATATAAACCAAAATATATTAAATTTTAATTTTCAAAATTATCATCAAACAAAAAATCAAAACAAAAAAAATATTCTTTCCTCTTCAAAAAAACCAAAAAAAAAATATCAAAAAGAAGTTCTATTTCAAAATACAATAAACAAAGAAGAAAATGATATAAAAGATTTTAATAACTTTTGTAATTGTTTAAAATGTGAAATATCAGAATATATATGTAAACAAATTGGAAGTAGAATAATGCAAAAATATTTAAAAAAATTTCCAACAGAAATTCGAACAATATTAATAAAGAAAATAGGAAAAAATTTTGGTAAAATAATGATAGATACATATGGAAATTATTTTTCTCAAAAATTAATAAAAATTGCAACAGTAGAACAAAGAGAATTAATATTAGAAAATATAAAAGAAACTTTTATTCAAATATGTAAAAGTAATGGGGGAACTCATGTAATACAAACAATAATTGAATATATTACATCAGAAAAAGAAAAAGAAATGATATTAAATTATATAGAAAATTATGAAATTAATCTTTCTATAAATCAAAATGGAACTCATGTTATTCAAAAAATATTAAATAAAATTAATGAAAATGAAAGAAAAAAATTAACATTAACATTTTTAAATGAAAATAATATATTAATTTTAAGTATGGATCCAAAAGGAGTTTGTGTAATAAGACAATTAATTAAAACTATAATAGATAATGAATATAAAAATTTACTTATTGATGGGTTTTTTAATAATTGTAAAAAAATCGCAGAAAGTCCTTTTGGAAATTATGCAATTCAATTAATTTTTGAACAATGGGGTTTAAATAATTGTTCTAAAATTGTAAATTTTTGTATTGAAAATGCTTTTTCATTTTGTATTCAAAAATATAGTTCAAATATTATAGATAAATTAATTGATTTTACTCAAAAAGAAAATAATATATTATATTTTAAGACTCTTCTTTCAAATATGATAAATTTAGATATAGTAAGCAATTTATATAGAAATAAATATGGTAAATATTTATTAATTAAAATGTTTAAAATTTTACCTATTGATGATAAAAATTTAATGAGGAGTCAATTAATTGAAAAAAAAGGTGATATAAAAGATAAAAAAAAAATAATAATTCTATTGAATATTATAAATAAAACAGATGTTTAAAAATTATGTTCAAGGAATTATAAAATTTTTATTTTTTGATTGTTTTTATCAATAATATAAATACTAGTATATAATAATTGTTTTTAAAAATAAATAGAGAAAGTAATAAGGTAATTTTTATTTATAACTTAAATCATTTTTATATGAAAATAAATATAGATAAAATAAATTAATTCTAAATTATTTTATACCAAATTTAATTATTATGTTAATCTAATTTGTAAAAAAAAAACTTATATCATAAAAAAGATTTTAATTAAATTAGTTATATCACTTATTTTAAAATAAAAATTATATTTTAAATTTATTAATGAATTTTGAAATAAATAAACCAAAAAATAAAAATAATTTTAATTAAACAATAAAATGAACTCTTTAAAAATATACACATTATTTTTAATATTCCTTTATGTATCATCAGTTAAAATGACAACAAAAGGTTCAAAACAAAAAATATGTAAAAAATTACAAAGACCAATAAGAGAAATTCAAGATTTATTTGAAGCAATTGATGATGTAAATTCATCAATAGCAAATCATTCATTAGATAATATTACAAAAAATGAAAATTTAGAAGGTAATGTCCAAAATATTTTCTTATTATATTCAACTTATCTTAATCAATTTAAAGAAAAAGTTATTGCTTTAAATGAATCTGTCCCTCAATCTCTTCTTAATGATTGTTCTACTCTTTTAGCTACTATTAATACTGCAAATAGTAATTTGGAAGAATATAAAAAATTAGCTAAAGATACTCAAAAAGCTCTTAATAAATTAATGGATGGTGATTTTTAGATATTTTAAATATTGAAATAAATAAATATGGATTTTTTATATTTTTTTTAATGTATTTTTTATTTGTTTTTTTATAATTTATGGTTGTTTTTAATTAACTTTTATTTTTACTTTTCGTTTTATTTTTTTCAAAAAATAAATAAAAAAAATAAATAAATATTTTTTTTTTAAATTTTTATTTTTAAATAATTTTATTTTTCATTTTCAAAATATATATATTATATAAATTAATTTGACAAATCTCTAAATAATATTTTAATTTATATTATATTTTTTCTAAACATAATATTATATTCTAATTATATATAGATTTCATTATTTTTAAAAAGAAATGAATAAAAAAATAATTATTCTTTATTTTATATTATATGAATAAAAAATGAATAAATAATTATAAATACTTTAAACAGAATTAACCTTAAAATAATATTTTTATCACAAATATAATTCAAAAATTTAAAAATTTTTAACTTAAAATAAAAGGATATTATAATATTGAAATTATGTTAAAAGAATTAGGCAATTTAATATCTAAAATCCTATTAAAAAAATATTCAATATCAATAAATGAATATAATAAAATAATGATAAATCACCTATTAAAAAGTTCACAAATGCATTATATTTCTGTTTTTAAAGATTATCTTTTTTATGATGATATATCTGAATTTTTAAATAGATTTTATAATAAAAATGAAATTAAGAAAAAGATATATAATATTACTAAATATTATCAAAATTCTTCAAAACTTTATCCTAATTATTCTCCTTTAAATGAAGCAAAATATATTTATAAAAATATAGAAAGAAAACAAAGAATAATTGATTTAATTGAAGGAAATAAAAATAATATGAAAAGAAAGAAAAAAGAAAATAATATTATTTTCAATAGTACAATTTATAATAGTATTTTAGCTGAAAATTATAATGATAGATCTAAATTAAAAGATTTATTTGGTTCAAATATATTTAGAAATAATGAAAAAGATAATGACTCTTTTATTTCAATTATTAATTTTACAAACTCTTTAACAAAAATTATTGATAATAATAATATTAAAAAGGAAACAGAAAAATATAATTTAAAAAATATTTCATATTCCAATAATAAAACTAATATGACAACAATTTCAAATCAAAAAGAAACAAATAAAAAAGAAAATAAAATAAAAAAAAAACATTTAAATTCTAATGTTACAAAATTAATAAAACAAAATATAAATCTCTCAAAAAAATTAAATATTTTGAAATTGAATAATAAAATTTTACAATATAATTCAAACTATTTAAATATAAAAGAAAAATCAAGAAACAAAACATCAAAAACAAAAAAAGAAAAAAATGAAAATAAAACTGAAATAAAATCCACTAAAATTGTAGGAAAAAATTATTTAAATAATTCTAAATTTAAAAATCTTATTAAATTACCATTAAAACATGAATATTTTCAATCAATGAAAAATAAACTTTTAAATTTTTCAAACATAAAAAATAAAATAACAAAATTTGAAATAACTGAAAAAAAATTGATAAATAAAACATCTAGAAATAGAAATAGTTTTCCAAAAGAAATTTTACAACAGACAATTTCAAATACTAAAAATAAATCATCTTTAAAAAATGAAAATGATAAATTTAAAACATTTTTTCATAATATTATATTAGAAACTCAAAGAAATATTGTATCTAAAATAAGAATAAATAATTCATTAAATAAAAATAAAACAATATTTCATTCAGAAAAACAAAACAAAAAAACTAAAACTAAAATTTCATAAAATATAATTATGATAATTAATATTTAATCGATTTAATATTTTAATAATTTATAAAAAAAACAAAAAAAAAAAAAAAAAAAAATTATATTTAAAAAAAAAATTAAATTAAAAAAAAAAAAAATAAAAATATTAAAAATAAAAAATAAAATAT
>Ga0256407_10012052_pt1 | contig 11827 bp, 3 predicted proteins | sample RumenRJG_04DNA_FD_193489 | JGI IMG/M metagenome (GOLD analysis project Ga0256407, IMG submission 193489) | Bovine rumen microbial communities from Lethbridge, Alberta, Canada - RJG_04 | ecosystem: Host-associated > Mammals > Digestive system > Stomach > Rumen | place: Canada: Alberta | collected... | reverse complement strand
AAAAATAAAATATTTATTTTTTTTGAAAGATCTTTTTTTATATCACTTATTATTTTTGTATTATTTCTTTTTAAAAATATAAAATAGTTAAAAATTTACAAAAATTTTTTATATTTTTAATTTTTAATAATATAAAAAATTTATAATACTATAAACAATTTAATCAATCATTATCAATTATATCAATATAATTTAATGTAGGTATTATATTACATTTCTTTAACATAATTAAATTATTTGATTGTAAATCATTTCCCTTTAAAAATAATTGTTCTAATGACTTATTTAAATTTGTTTTAATAAATATAAAATTAATACCATTAATATCAATTTTACAATTTTGTAAATTTAAAATTTTTAATTTAGGTGTCATAAAAAGACTAATTAATTTAATACCTTCATTTCCAATTTTATTATCTGATAAATTTAAATTAATTAAATTTGGAAATTCCATTAATGTTAAATAAAATATTCCTCCTGGTTCAATATTATTTTTTGATAAATCCAATTTTTCTAAATTGATTAAATTAAGTCTTGAAAATTTTTTCAATTCTTTTATTGATATATTCATATTTGATAATATCAATTCTTTTAAATAATTCTCTAGATCTAAATCTATTAAATTAAATTTCTGAATAGATAATTTATATAAATAAATATTATATATTATAAAATGAATATCTTTTTCATTAAAATAATATTCTTTATTATCATAAATAAATCCAATACAATAATTTTTTGAATTCTCTTCATAAATTATTGGCATTGAATTACAAATTTTATTTTGATTAAAATCAATTTTATTTTTAAAAAAAGAAATTAAATGTAAATTTGAGAAATCATTTTCATATTCATAAGTGAAAAAATTATTTTTTGTTTCATTATTATATTTTAATCCAATCCATTTCTCCATAAAAAAAGAGTTAAAACATATAATAACAAAATTATTTCTTTTAAACACACAAAATCTTAAAAGTCTTTCTGGATAAAATGATATCATAATATCATTAGCCATTTCATTTTTTTCAGAATAAATATATTTAGCTAATGTGAGAATCGTATTTGAATTAATAACTACACAAATATGTTCTTTAAATATTTTTTCATTTGAAAATTTAATATAAACTTTTCCAATACAATCAGAAGGTTTAAAATAATTTATTTCTCTATTTTTTTCAATTGTTTCTAAATTTTGTTGAATTTTTTTTCTTTTAAATAAATTTAAATTTTTTTTTAATATTGAGTTTAAATCATTATCTTTTAAATTTATATATTTTCTAATTGGTTTTTTTTGAATTGGATCAATTTTAAATAAATTAATACAATGTTTACATTCAATCAAAACTTCAGATGTAATTGTATTTTTCCTTGCATCAATAAATTTAATATTTTTAACATTTTCAAATATATATCTTATTGAAGAATCAGTTATTCCAATATTATTAATATATATTGTATTTAAGTTTAAAAGTTCTTTACTTTTAACAAAGGCTAATATTCCTTCATCTTTAATATTTATATTATTTGAAAGAGATAAAATGGAAATTTGATTTATTATGTTTGTTTTTGAAAAATTAAGTAATCCAATTTTAGTTATTTTATTCCCATCCAAATATAATTCTTTTAATTGTTGGGCTTTTATTAAATTTAAATCTTTAATTGATTCATCATTTAATTCAATATAACATAAATGAAGAGAAATTAAATTTTTAAAATCTATTTTAAATAATTCATTAATTAAAACAGTTGATTTTTCTATATAAAATGTCTTAATAGAACACAATAAATTATTATTATTTATTTTATCGATAAAATTTTTTTCAATATTTTCATAATACCAACCAACAAATTTCTTATTTTTATTTTCTAAATTATTTTTAGTAAATAAAGCAATGATATAAGAAAAAATTTCAATATCTTTATCATTGAATAAAATTAAACGTTCGTTCTTACTAATAATTCCAATTGCATAAATTCTATTTCTTGAATCTTTATAAAAAACTGGACATCCATTATAAATATTATTGTTTAATTTAATATTATTTTGAAGTTCTATATTAAATTTCTTAATAATATTTGGTTTTTCAGAATTAGACTTTCGATAACAAGTTTGTATTAATATTTTCTTTTTTTTTATTTCATCTTTGGATATATTATTCAAACCAAAAAATTTTTTAAAAATATAAAATTCAAAATATATAAAAGTTAAACCATTAATTTTATGGACCATATTCATTATAGAGCATTCAATCCCGTTAATACTTATTTTTTTTGCAAATTCTCCATGTTTTTTTAAATTTCTTGTTAATGTAATGATACAATTTGGATAAATTGCAAAACAATTATAATCAAATGCATTATTTTGAAATTCACAATGTAAAACAAAAATTGATGATTCAAAAAAATGATTCATTTTTTCTTCTTCTGATGTAATTAATAAATCTTCATTAATTATTTCTTCAAATATATAAATTGAACATTCGAATTTTTTTCTTTTATATTTTTCCTTATATAAAAAATAACTAAAATATAATGGATCATCATATTTTTTGTTTATATATTTTTTATTTAAAGTTAATTCAGAAAAACTTATTTTATCTTCATAATTTATATTACTACCTATTTTAATTATAAAGTTTTTATTTTTAAATAGAGGTAAAATTTCATCTTCTATATAAAAAGAAAATAAGTTTTCAAATAAAGAAATAAATTTTAATTGCGGATATGAAATTTTGGTTAAATAATATAAATCATAATCAGTCAATCCAACATTATTTAATTCTAATATTTCTAAAGATTCTAATTTTTTACATTTTTTTATTTCTTTTATTCCACTGTTGCAAAGTTGATTTTTTGATAAATTTAATTCTTTTATTTCATGTTTGAAAGGTGATTTGTTTAAAAAAATTTTTAAACCAATTGATGTTATTTTATTATTTGCAATAGAAAAATAAATAATATTATAAAAATAACATTTACAAAAATCAATTAAACCATTATCATCAATATCATTTCCTGATAAATCTAATTTTTCTAAATTCCATAACTTAGATTTTTTTAATATTTCAATTATTTTATTCCCTAAATGATTTTCTTTTAAATTTAAATATTTTAAATTTTTCAATTCATTTCTAGTTAAAACTTCAATATTTTTTGAAGTTAAATTTTTATTAGGGAAATATAATTTAATACAATTATTAAATGGATTCAAACTAAATTTATCCATAATTTTTAATCCATTTTTCCAAATATATTTAATAATTAATTTAATATCATTTTCATTAAAGAATTTAAAATGTTTATCAATATCTACAAAACCAACAACATAAACTTTTTCTAATTTATTTTCATCATAATAAATAGGACTTCCAGGAATATTTGAAAATAATTTTTTAATATTTTCATCATTTATATTTTCATATTCTTTAATTAATATATCAGGATTTTTAAAAGGAATTTCAGTACTATTAATAAATGGGATACCATTATTCATTCCAAAATTAGTGGTTAATGTTAAAATTTTATTTTCTTTCTCATTATCATTTAAAAAAGTGATTCCTAACCATGATTTAAAACAAGGTTCATCAAATGAAATAAATGCAAATTTATCATCAATTTCAATATTCTCTATTTTAATTTTTAAATTTGTTAGTTTTGTAGTTATTGCTATTTTAATATATGTATTTAAGTTATTTAAATTATTTGACAATGTCATTATCAGATTTGGACTTATAATAAAACAATTATAGATAAAAGATTGTAGAATATTTTTTTCTTGGTATAAATTTATTAATAAATTTCCTATTAAGCAATATGGATATATATTTAATTTTTCCTTAGAAATATTTGACTCAGTTATTTTAAAAAAATTTTTGATATTATTTGTTTCAATTGAATTATTCATATTTATTATTGTTTTTAATGGAATTATTTGATTTTGGGTATTTAACCTTGGTGATATATCATCTTTTTTTTTTCCATTATAACATTCTGATAAATACTTTTTATCTTTGAAAATCAAATTTAAATTAATTTCTATTTGTGACATTACATCTTGATTAATATTAAAATTATAATTTCCCATTTTAATTGATTTATTTTTCTATTTAAATAATAATAAGAAAATATTTTAAATTTTTTTTTAATTGAAAAATTTTTATCAGTCTTAAATTAATCAAAATTATTATAAAAATTATAAATTCCTTTTTATTATTTTTTTTATCATTTATTTCCAAAATTATTTTTTATAAATAAACCAAAATGCTAATAAAAAAAGCATTAATATTAATTTTAATAGTTTATACTCAATCATTATATGATAAACCATATGATTTCAATTCTCAAATAAACATTCCCTTTAATGAAAATTCTTGTTTTCCATCAAAAGAAGAAACAATAAATTCATTAAATGAAAATTTCAACATAAAAACAAATAACCCATCTAATAAAGAAAAATTTATAATAGGACCATGTAATCCAATCCTTTTCATTCCAGGAATATATGGTTCTCGATTAGTATTATCAGTAAATTGTAAAAACTTATACAAAAATGAAATAGATAAATTAATGGATATAAGAATATTTTGTGGTAATAAAGTATGTAAAAATTTAAAAGAAGAAAATGAAGAACACACACTTTTCGCAGCAATAACAGATCAAGCATTCACATTATTAAATATAGGAAATAATAAATATTCAGCATGTTTAGGTTACTTTATGCAATATTTTAATAAAGAAGAACAATGTCCAATTATTCAAGAAAATAAAAATGAAAAAAACAAAAATAAAAGAACATGTCTCCAATCAAATAATATAAGAATTACAACATATGGAACATCAAAAAACACAAAAAAAAATTCAAAATGTGGTTTAAAAGGAATAACAAATTTAATCCAAACAGAATTTGACTTCTTAGACAATAAGATAAATTCAGGTGCAGCTGCATTATATAAACCAGCAATAGATTATTTTAAAAATATAGGTTATGAAGAAGGTTTTTCAATGAGTGGTTTACCATATGATTATAGACAATTTGTATCAAATAATAAATTTGCAAAAGAAGCTTTTAAATATCAAATTGAGAGACTCTATAATAATACAGGAAAAAAAGTATTAATTGTTGCTCATTCATATGGTAATTTAATTACTTTGAATAATTTACTTGATGATAATAATAAAGATTTATTATCTAAAATTAAAAAATTTTTATGCTTTGCTCCACCTATTGCTGGTTCTAGTACTTTATTAGATATTTTTTTAAAAGGTATGAGAGCTTGGGGTTTAAAATTTAATTTATTTGGGAAAGAAATTACTATTGCTAATTATGATATTTTTGGACAGTTTATGATGTATTATTCTATGCCAACTTTAGTTGAATTGAGACCTTTACCTATTATTAATAAGATTTTAAATGGTTATGATGATTATTTTGATTTTGCTCAAGCTATTAATGAAAGAATTAATCTTGAAGATAATTGTTATGATGTTAATTGTAATAGTAGTTTTATTAAAGAAAATTCGGAGAAATTTAATAAAATTTTTAATAGTTATTATCCAGATTTAAATGAAGAAGAATGTAAATATAAAAATAATAAAAATGATAATATTAAAGAATTAAATCATCCATGTAGAATGGAAATTTATAATATTGGAAAATGTCCTTCTGTTATCATTCCTAATGAATTTTTTAAACCAAAATCTTCTGATATTAAATCTTTATGTGGGATTAGGAATTCATCTTTTTATTATGCTGAGGATTGTGATTTTAGTAATGAAGATAAAAAATGTTTAAATGAAATTTATATGAATAAAGGTCCTTATCCTTTTGATGATAAAGAAAAAGTTAATTTCTTAATTAAGAGATTTAATAAAAAATTTTCTAAATTTTTCGGTAAAAAAATAGATGAAAATTATTTTGAAAAAAAAGAATCATTACAAAAAAAAGTACATACTTTATTAGAAGAACACAATAAAATATCTAAAACTAAAGATTTACCAATTCCACCAATTGATACTAATGTAATTTATACAAAATATAATCCATCAAAAGACTCCTTTATTTATGATGAAAAAAAAAAAGATTCATTTTCAAATGAAGAATTATTATTTTCAGGAGGAGATGATACAGTTCAAAGTTGGTCTTCATTATTAACAGGATTTAAATGGATATATGATAAAAAGAAAAATAATTTAAAACAAGATATAAAAATTATAGAATATTGTTCAACATTAGGAAAAAACAATAAATATGCTTTTGACAAAAATAAAAAATATTTAGATAATTTTACTGCTTTATCATGTGATTGTATAAATGATAAAAATGAATATACTGGAAAAAATGATAATTGTGGTCATTCTGCAATGATGAGTGATAGTCATATTATTAAATATATTGAATTTGAAGTAAGAAATGAAAATGAAAATAGGATTATTACTGAAGATAGAAAATTTGCTTTATTTAATGTTAAAAATGATATAAATAATATACAAGAATGTAATGAACAATTAAAAAAAATACATGATAAATATTAAAATAGTATTATATATAATTATTAATTACAAATAAAAAAATTAAAAAACAATAAATAAAAATATTTAATAACTCAATAATATTTCAACTCCTTAATTTAAGGAATAAATTTAAATAATATTAACAAAAATTTAAGATGAATTTGAATATTTATATAAAGTGGCATATTTTGCCCCAAGAGCTAATAACTCTTTATGAGTTCCTTTTTCAACAATTTTCCCATTTTCAAGAACAAAAATAATATCACTATCTACAATAGTACTTAATCTATGTGCAACAGCAACACTAGTTCTTCCTTTTTGTAATTCATCAATACTTTTCTGTACTTCAATTTCACTTTCTTTATCAAGTGCACTAGTAGCTTCATCTAATAATAAAATAACAGGATCTTTTAAAAATGCTCTTGCAATAGCAAGTCTTTGTTTTTCTCCTCCAGAAACAGGATCTTCTTTAGTTCCCATTTGATCCTTATTAAAAAATTTTTCAATAACTGCTCTTTTAGCAGCATTAAAAACTTCATCACGAGATGCAGTTAATTTTCCATATAAAATATTTTCATAAACACTTCTTTTGAAAAGAACTGGTTCTTGACTTACTAAACCAATTTTCTTACGTAATTCATATAAATTATATGTCTTTATATCTATACCATCTAAGAATACTTCTCCTTTATCTGCATCATAGTATCTTTCTATTAATTGGATTATTGTACTTTTACCACAACCAGAATAACCTACTAATGCAGCTGAATTACCTTCTGGGATTGTAAATGAAATATCACGTAAAATTTTTTGATCTGGACGTGTTGGATAGGAAAATGTTACATTTCTAAATTCAATCCTTCCTTTTAAATTATTTGGAGAGATTTTACCTCTGTTTCCTTCTTCTGATGGATCTATTAATGTTGGTGTGTCCATTGTACGGAATACAGAAGCAAAGGCTTTTTTGGCTTTTGTATATTCACTTAAACCTGTTAATCCTTGTGAAATTCCCTGTGACATAGTCATTACACAATTCATTGCTGAATTCATATTCTGGAATGATAATTTTCCTTTACGAATGAATACACCACTATAATGGAATACTGTTGCATTTGAAGCATACATTGCAAAAACACCTAAACCACAAACTACACCTTTAATAAATGAATCCTTGAAAAATTTTTTCTCAGCTTCTTTTAAAATTTTTAAATACATATCAACAGCAGGTTGTTGGAAATTAAATGAATAAATAGTTTTAGTATTAATAACACATTCTGATAAAACACCACCAGCTTCAATATCTATTTTTTTATCTGAATCTCTTCCTCCTCTTCTAGTTTGTGCAACAATAATTTGTGCATAAATAATAAAAGGTAAAAAGCAAATAGAAATTAAAGTAAGTCTCCAACTGAAATAAAAACTAAGAGCTAAACCAACTACAGCAGTACCAATTGTAGCGACTAAATCACCAACAACACTCAAAACCAATGTATTTAATTGGGTAGTATCAATAGATAATCTTGTTAAAAGAGCTCCAGGTGCATTTTCATCTTCATCAAAGAAACCAATATGTAAATGAAGATATTTATCAACAATAATTTTCCTCATTTTTGATGTAATGACACTACCAATTGTTTCCAATTTCCATATTTTAAGGAAAATAGAAATTCCATTTACAAAAGCAACAACTAAGAACATTAAAGCCCAAACTAAACCATCATCTTTAACAGTTTTCATATCTGTACTTGATAAAGCATTAATTGCTTTTGACATAACATAACCTGAAAAAGGAGTAACAGCTCCTCCAATGAAAGCACCAATTGCACCTAAAAAAGTTTCTCCTTTATGATCTGATAAAAGTGCGAAAACTCTACCTCTTTGAATTTTAACTTCTTTTTCTTCTTCTATTTCTTTTAATTGTGTTTTTGTATCTAAATTTGATGAATAACGACTTGATTTACGAGACATTTTTTGAACAGTTAATCTACGTTCTGAAGACATTTTTGATATTTTTTTTTGCATTGGAGTTATGTTTTCTTCTTTTGATTCTAATTCATCTTGGGCTAATTGGGATTTTACTAATGAAGCATAGTAACCATTTTTTGCTAATAATTCTTGATGAGTTCCTTTTTCAAAAACTTTTCCTCCTTTTAATGCATAAATTACATCTGCATTTTTAATTGTACTTAATCTATGAGCTATTATTACTGTTGTTACACTCTTTTCTGAAATATGATCTAATGCTGCTTGGACTTCTTTTTCTGATTTATTATCTAAGGCTGAAGTAGCTTCATCTAATATTAATATTTTTGGTTTACATAAAATTGCTCTTGCAATTGCAAGACGTTGTTTTTGACCTCCAGATAATTTACCTCCTTTAATACCAACTACATAATCATATTTTTCTTGTTTCATTTCAATAAATTCTTTAGCATATGCTTCTGCACAAGCTTCTTTCATTAATTCTTCTGGATTACCTAATGTTTTAACATAATCAATTCTTCCAAAAAATAAATTCTCTCTAATAGAAGTATTAAATAAAACAGGTTCCTGTTGAACATAACCAATTAAATTTCTTAAATATTCTAAATTATATTCTTTAATATCATGTCCATCTATTAAAACTTGTCCTTCAGTGGCTTCATATAATCTTTCAATTAAATTAATAGTAGTACTTTTACCACATCCTGATTCTCCTACCAAAGCAACTTTTTGACCTGGTTCAATAACCAAAGACAAACCTTCTAGTATTTTCCTTTTATTAACATCAGAAGGGTAAATAAAAGTAATATCTTTAAATTCAATTCTCCCTTCTACACTCTCTCTAGGAGGCTTATAATTGGAATGTGAAGTATCAATTTCAGGTTTTCTTTCAACTAAAGTGAAATAATCAGAAGATGCAGTACAAGCTTCTTGAATAACTTTCAAATTAGGGGCAATACCACCAATACTCATAATAGCCATTAAAGTAGAAAATATAACAGTCATAACATCACCAGCAGTCATCCCACCACTTTTATTATGTCCATCAACAATTAATTTCTTACCATACATAACAGCAACAAAGAAAGTAAAATTCAAAAAGAAAATAATAACACCAATACTTCCACCTAGTTTAATAGCTTTTTCTCTATCTAATTCATGACATTTATCAATATATTTCCCAAATCTTTGATTTTCAAAATCAAAATTACCAAAAGATGCAACTGTCTTAATATTATATAACATTTCCTCAGCTACACCTCCTGCTTTTTCATAAGTTTTTCTTCCTAAGACAATACTAGTTCTTAAAGCAGTAACCAAATACATAACAGCACCAACAATACAAGGAGAAACACAAAGCATAACTAAAGTCAATTTCCATGAAGTTATAAAAGCAATAATCAACCCAGCAATTAATTGAGCAATAGCTTGTATAATCAAACCTAATTTATCTCCAACACCCATATCAACTTGTTCAATTTGTGCTTGTACTTTAGTAGCAAATTCATAAGCATTATTCTCATCAAACCATCCTTGTTCTTGTTTTAAAATTGTTGAAAAATAATTTTCCTTTAAATGAAAAACCATTCTCAAACCTGCATAAGTCCAACAAAAATTAGCTAAAAAATTAGCAACAAGCATTCCTACACCAATATATAAAAATTTATAAGCCATTTTATCAATTTGATCTTGAAAAGCATCGAAAAATTCATCTAATTGTTCTTGTGTATCAAAAGATACATTTTGTGATGTAGAAGCATCATCAATTGTTCCTCCAAATAATTGAGTCATTAAAGGACCAGAAACTCCTGAACCAAGAGAACCAATAATTCCTAAAATTAATAAAATTTTTTCTGTTTGCCTTGCTAAATGACAATATAATTTTGGGACTGATATATTTTTTTCTTCAAACATTAAAGTATTTTCATCTACTTTTTCTTCTTTATTTTTTTCTTCTAATTCAATATCTTTTATATTTAAATTTTTTTTTTGAGAATTTCCTTGACTTAATTCATCTGATTCTGTTAAAGGATTTATTAAATGAGATGGAGTGTGATGAGTGTCTTGGAGATTTTTTTTTTTTTCCTCATCATCAATTTCTTCTCTAGGAATTTCTCTTGATAAATTATGAATGGAATAATGACGTTGAATGCCGTCTAAATTTCCTTTTGGAAAACTCATTTTTTTATTTTTTTTGATATTTTTTTGGTTTTATATTGTTTTTTTTATTTGTTTTATATAATTAATTATAATTTTTTATTTTTTTGATGTCAATTTGAATTATTTTTAATTTTTAATATGTTTGTTTTGGAATAGGCTTTTTTTTAAAGAAAAAAATATTTTTTATTTATGAATACAGTTATTAAAAAAATTTTTTATATTTCTTACATAAGTTTAATTTTTATTCTACATTATAGAATAAATATTTTTTAAATTAATTTTTCTATTTATAAATTAATAAAATATTTATAAAATAATAAATTACCTTTATTATTCTAAATTATGTTTAAAAAAACTATAAAAAAAGAAAGTTTATTTTTTCAAATTATTGAAAATAATTTTAAATAGATTTTAAAAAAATTAATTATTTTTTATTTTATTCATTTCATTTTTTTTCAAAGAAAATAATTTATTTCTAGCTTGTGTAATAGTTACTATATTTTTTCTAACATCATCTTTTAATTTTTTTAAAATTTTTCCTAATTTTGAATTTTCACCATTTTCTTCTATTTCTTTTTCTAATACTAAATTTATTTCTTTTATAATTTGTTTTAAATTTATTTGTTGAAATTCTTCTTCTAATAAATTTTTATAATTATTCTTTAATTCTTCAAGTTTTTCTTTATCTGTAATTTGATTGACTTTTTTTTCAATATTTATTTTAAATTTTTTAATTATTTGAATTTTTCCTTCATTATTTGAATTTTCCTCTTCTACACATTCAAAATCATTTTTTTCTATTTTTTCTTCTTTATTTTCATCATTTTTTTCTTCCTTATTTTCTTCTTTTTTTTCATCATTTTTTTTTTCTTTATTTTTTTCTTTATTTTCTTCTTTATTTTCTATTTTATTTTCTTCTTTATTTTCATCATTTTTTTCTTCTTTTTTTTCATTTTTTTCTTCTTTGTTTTCATCATTTTTTTCTTCTTTTTTTTCATTTTTTTCTTCTTTGTTTTCATCATATTTTTCTTCTTTATTTCCATTTTTTTCTTCTTCATTTTCTCCTTTTTTTTCTTCTTTATTTTCTTCTTTTTTTTCTTCTTCATTTTCTCCTTTTTTTTCTTCTTTTTTTTCTTCTTTTTTTTCTTCTTCATTGTCTCCTTTTTTTTCTTCT
>Ga0256407_10012051_pt1 | contig 11828 bp, 5 predicted proteins | sample RumenRJG_04DNA_FD_193489 | JGI IMG/M metagenome (GOLD analysis project Ga0256407, IMG submission 193489) | Bovine rumen microbial communities from Lethbridge, Alberta, Canada - RJG_04 | ecosystem: Host-associated > Mammals > Digestive system > Stomach > Rumen | place: Canada: Alberta | collected... | reverse complement strand
CCATCCCTCCGCCTCCGGGAGTTCACCATCCTCAAAATACCCACAGGCTGCACGGATGGAATAGATGGGGACATAGCCCGACTTGTCTTCTTGCCGCCGAAAGTCATAATCATCGATGATAAAAGCTTTTGATGGCGAAGCTATGATTCTTTTCATCTGATTGATGGTATAGGGCGGATCTTTCCTGTGGAGCATATAATGGCAGTTCGGACAAACAGGTACCAAATCCTCATCCACATTCAATTGATATTCCTTTCCAATACTTGATATGGGTGTAAGATGATGAACATGGATGAAATTTTTGCCTACAGTGCCGTATGTCTCTTCAAAATCTCTGCCACAAACAAGACACTTGTATCCCTTTTTGTTCACGCACTCCTGACGAGCCTGTCTGTTTCGTTCGTATTTGTTGGCCTTTACCGTAATGAGTGCACCTTCATAGAGTGTCTCGTCTGCTTCGGGATAGTCCACATCATAGTCATCATCATTGACTGTTTGATAAGGTTTTAGAAGGAATGCAAGCAGCAGTTCATTCTTGCACTTCATCACTCCTTGGATGTTGTTCTTCAAGCCATGCTCATGTAGATGGTGAAGTGAGAGGATGTCATTATCAAACGTTTCAAGAAGTTTGAACCGGACATAAGAGAAGGAGCCAAGTCCACTGTAAAAGATGTCTTTGTCTGCCCAATGTTTTTCCTGGTCGAACGACTCGTCCTCATTCAACATTGTCTTGACAACTTCCATCTTATAGCGAATACACTGTTCAGGTTTGGTCTTGTAAATGAACACGACATCTCCTATGGAGAAATCGTTAGACATTCTCCAGTCCACCAGCCCTCCTTGTGCCTTTAGAGCGTCACCAATCCGGAAGATATGGTCATTGCTCGGGACAATCCAGTATTTCATCTGTATTCTCTACTTCTTGTTTCTGATAATAGTTGTACCATCGCATTCCAAGACTTCTGCACCCTTCAAGTGTTCCTTGATAACTTCAGCATCCACATAATGAACTTTCAATGCCGACGAATTTGGGTAACGGTTGAAGAACACGTCGTTGCTCATATATAATCGCACGACAGCGATTTCTTTTTGTCTCGAAATATTATTGTAGTAATTAACAATACGTGGTATGATTCGTGGAAGAACTTTGATACCAGACCGCCCATCATTGAACACCACTACTGCCACAACGTGATAATGTTGCTTTTTGTCAACAAGAGCCTCCTTTTCCTCGTCACTGCTTTTATACGAAATGGTCAGGTTTCTACCGTATTTCTCGTTGATGCTGTTCATGATATGCTGAAATATCGGGCCATGAGAGGTGGCATCCTCCAAATTCTTGTAGGCAATGAAGTAATGTATCATCTCGTGGATGATGGTATCTTCCACTTCCCTCTCAGGCAAATCTAGACGGGTGTTTATTCTGAGCGAGAAGTCATAATATTCCATCTTCCCATTCTCCAACTTTCGCTTTTTGAAACAGCATTTTCCCAAAAAGGTCTTGGCATCGCTAAGGAGAATAGGAATTTCGGGGAGTTGGCCAGCAAACATTTGCTGGTTAAACTCCTCGAATTTCCTTTTGATATAGGTTATGTCCGCAATCATTGGCTGTTATTCTCCATCATCTTCAAAAAGGGCATCCCAGTCAATGGTGTTCTTTCTAAGCTTCAACACTTTTTTGACACCATAATGTATTCTCCATAACGTGATGGTTTGGTCTTCAAAATCTTCACCCTCCATCTTTTTATTTAATATGGTATCACGACCATGAAGAAGAACCGTATTTTTGTTGTCAGGATCAACCAAATCACCTTTCTCGTTTAAAGAACCTTCAGGAATGACCGCCCACGTAGAGACATCGGTAAGTTCCATTATAATGATATCTGCCGCCGCCGTTCTTCCATTTCTAAGACACATATATTTATATGGGCGTAAGACAAATGGGAATTCCCCATTGTTGTATGAATACACGCCATGGTCATGTTCTGCATCAAAGGTTACATCAGGGTTAATAGCCCAATTGCCGTCTTCGTCTATCTCTATATATCGAGATGCCGTTGTTTCCTTAAGAATCCGTGTCTCACATGGGCCATCTTCATCATCAACATATTCCGAACCCTCTGCACCGAAATGCTCTTCAAGATCACCTTTGTAGGTCAGTGAAAGCATTTGGGTTGTATCCACATCTTCAAAGAGGTCACTGTAGTCCACCACAGAAACCTCCTTCTTCCTGCTTTGGTCGATGGCAAACATCACAGGGTCGATGTTGTTTTGTGTCATCAGCACCGGCCAGTAAAATGGGGCACCATTCCAACCAATGTTTTGTCCGGTTCCTTCATCTTTTCTTACGGCACCATTCTGTCTAAGGAACATGATGACGGGTGCGTCTTGTGCCTTCTCGCGGGATGGCTGGGTGTCGGTGCGGCCATCGTCAGGAGCATCAATCCAACCACCGTTAGCCCTGATTCTACTCATGTCACGATTAAGGCGATGAATGGCATAAATCTTTCCGTTGGATTTGTCAGTGCAATATTCAAGGGCACAAAGCATTTCCTTGATGTCATTCTTCCTGTCGGCATTAAACAACTTGTCGTTGTCATAAACGTATGTTGATTCTATCAACTTCAAGATTTCAATCACCCTCTCCTTGTCTATTTCGAAGAATCCATTTGTATCCTTATTATCATAACCAGGAGAACTCTCTATAAGGCTGTCTATTCTCTCCACCGTCTTTCCAATAGCCTTCTTGCCTCCAGTCCAGAAACCAACAGGCAACAGACGAACCTGTTTTTTCAGCGTGATTGTATTAGATGCCTTAATTTTTTGCGAGGCACAAGGCCTGATATTCTTGTCATATCCGACGAAAGCAGCATTTGGTTCACTTTGGTCTTTTCCAGCAATGAACCACTCACGCAATTGGTTGTCCAATTCATTCATGCGCGTGAGTATCTTGTAAATTTTTGCTGTAGTGTGCAGCCGTGTCACAGCCATATCCTCTTTTGAGCGTGCTCCATACATACGAGCATGTTGGAGTACAGTGTCCTGCTGGAAGTTTCCTGGATCACGTCCATAGAAGAAACAAAGCATGTTTTTGATGGTGATACCACGGTCAAGTATGTTTCCACCAATAAAAATATTGGCTGCGGTGTCAAGGCTCAGTTCTCCTGTCTCTTCGTCAAGCAGGGCATTTACTTCTTCGTCAGAATTGACTTTCTGAACATGGTAATTGTCCAGTTTTGGGTTGAAGATGTTTCGCAACTCATCCATCACATCTTCCTTAGATGGCAACTCCACAGTTATCAGTCCTTCCTCTCGTCCTTTTCGGTTTGATTCTTCAAAGTCATCGTAGTTGACATCGATTGCATTCCACACACGTTGGTCGGACTGATCCTCGTCCACAACAGCATTTTTGATGGCATCTATCAGTCGAGTTATGACGCGATATTGCCACTCATGGTATTTCTTATCTATCACAACATGAATTATTGCACTGCTGTGATAATCACGTCTTTCCTCCCGCTCTTGAAGTCTTCTGATGGCTGTTGCCATAAAGTATGACACAAGTGTGTAGGTGAGTCCATAGATATTTCCTGATGAAACAGTGTTGTTCAAATAGCGTTTGTCTTCATGTCTCATCACATCAATACATTTTTGCTCAACTTGATGGTAAAGATGACTATACATGGAATCTTGATTTTGAGACTCGACGTAATACTGTTCTCCTCCAATATATCTGTTATGTGTCGGCACAATGCTGGTGAAGCGTGGACGGAATGGTTTCACCCACTTACCATTAAGGTTGAGTTCCCCTTTGGGTTGCAAATATAGGCAATACGGTGTGGCCGTAACTTGCAGATAACGGCAATAGTCTATCTTTGAACGTATGTTATCTATCAACTGGCTGATTTTTGCCATATCCATTTCTGCTTTTTGAACTAGAGGGTTTCCGTTCTCGTCTTTCAAAGCCTCTAATTTTACAGACTTGTAGTTACGACTGGCAAAATCAGCCTCGTCATCCACTATAAGAACCTTCTTTTTTTGGAGGATGGGCAATTTATTAGTGAATAGGTCATACAGGTGTTCTAAGTTCTTTGGCTCCTTCATGCAGACAATGACAGTTTTGTACTTCTCCACATTTGCTCGTTTTAATTTTCTCCATGGCTTAATTTTTTTACCATAAACCTCAATGGAGGCCTTTTGATCCAAATCATTAGATGGCTTAAACCAACGATAGTCATACCTTGCCCGTTTCTCTGTCTGATCAGCTAGGGCATTGTTTCCCTTTGTCAGGATGATGGCGACATCCACACCCTTGTCAAAGGCCAATCCGATAATATCCTCAAAGGTATCGGTCTTGCCGCATTGTATTTTTCCAAGCAACAATCCTGGTTCTTCTGCGTGTGAGCCCTCTTCCAAAAGTTGCGCAACAGTGTTTTCCACACAGTCAATCTTCTCTTTGGGCATCACTCCGTAGGGATATTTTGCCTTCAAAGTGTCCCAAATAGGTGTATCACTATCTATTATTTGATTCCCTTTAGACATCAGTTCCTCATATTGCCTTTGCATCCATTCAGGAATTGGGAATCCTAAGGTTTCCAGTGTCTTCATTGCAGCAAGACACTCTTGCAATGTGTTGTATATAACTTCTGCCATAATTATGCTTTTATTTAAATTCCTTCATATAGTTTATTCTCTTCAAATGAGTACCAGCGAAACCAAACAGGAATGCCATACTTATTTCTAAGCAGTTCCATATATTTGCGGTCTTTCTCGTCTGGTTTCTCTGGTCCTACAATGAACATTTTCGCAGCTCTTGTGGTAGTTGGATAATGGGCATATTCCAAAATCTGCCCCAGGGCTTCCCTGATGCTGCGTTTAGCTGAGTAAGTTTTGATTTCAAAATAGTGCCAATCTTCGGTGTCCTTCAATAGTCCCTTCATATCGACACGTTGACCCTGTCCACTTTTCAACTTGTCTTCAAGATAAAGATGCACATAGTTGTCTTTTAGCAATTGAGCAATGGCGTTTTGGATTTTCTTGTGAAGGGGGTCAATGAGGATTTCACCGCTATTGGTTGTGCGATAGATGTCGCTGGTATCAAGCACCTGAACGTTGTTTTCCTCATCCAATTCAAATTCAAAATCTCCCTTTTTGTCCATCAGTTGGTATCGATGTCCTAAAGAGTTGGATTTTAGAATAGGAGGATTGGAGTAGTTAATTTCTGCCTCACTGAATTTGAATTTCACATTGAACAAAAACTCTGGATAAAAGCCCTTCACTCTTCCGCCAGCGTATCTCACATCCTCTTTCATTTCTTTCAGCCAGCCCAACTTCTTGTAATACTTATATACCTTTTCTGCCTCATCTATGGAGACACCTACAGCATTGTGCAAACAACCTATATAGACCCGTTGTTTGGTTGGTGCTATTGAAAACAAATGTATGTCGTAGGTTTTGCCAACATGTATGCCACTTACTACACGAAGAGGTTCCAAAAATGCATAGTGATAACCGTCAGGCATTATCTTCCTATCATCGAGAAGCCATTCTTCATGCCCGAAGCCTTGTTCATTTTCATAAGTATTAAGAGATGATGATTTCCCCTCACTACCTGAAGGTCGTTTCCAATTACGTGTGTTCCAGCAAATACGGGCTATTTTCTCCTTTTTCATATTCAATCCATTGTCAAAATTTTGGTAGATTCCTCGCCAAACTGCGAAACAACACGTACTGCTATTTTCTTGTCTTTTTCGTAGGGGATAGGCTCACTTTTGAAACCATAAAGCGTATCCCATACTTCATCGTTGAATTGTAGACGTAAGGTGCGCTCTGCCTTTTTCTTTGCTAAATCTTTAGCAACGGTGTCAAGCCCTTTTCGCCATGCGGCGAATTCCTTTTTCTCGCCACCGCAGAAGTGGATGCTGCGCACTTTAAATAGACCGCCCGTATAGTTGTCGTCCATTTCCCAATAGGCAATGTCGTTTACATTTCGGGCTTTCACCTCGTCTTGTATCGGGTCGTACATGTCCATACCATTGATTTCTACATGGCACGTTCCATCGCCATCATTAACAAGGCTGATGTCTGGCTCGCCGATGATGATGAACGATCCTGCCTTCTTGTCTTTCTTTAGTAGACCATCTTGTAGCAGGTCATCGCTCATGCGTACTTTAGATACTTGGAATATACCAAAGTTGTAGTCCTTGTTCTCTCCCGTCTCAATCGTATCTTCGAACGAAAAACCTAGGATGACGAGCCAATTTGATTCGTCCAGATGCTGACGGAATGCTCGAATGGCTTCATTGACGGCATATTTGCTCACAGTGCCGAACTTTGGACCAATCATAAAATAGACACAATGTTCCTTGTTGTCGTCAGTCTTATAATATCCACGGGCATTCAGATAGGCTTCATCCAAATGCTCCATTGAATGCATGATAGCCTGTTGCTGTTTTACACCGTTACGGATGCCATTGGACTTAAGATTATTAAAAATCCGGTCGGTGAAAGCAGCATATTCATCAAAGTCCTGCTGCTTGTCATATAGCGATTCTGGCGAACTAACATCCAAACTTTGTAAAGTCTCTACGGTGAATGGACCGCTCACACGAATACGTTTCTTATCCTCTTCTGGTTGGTCGAAAAGAGTTTCTTTATCTGTGTGAGAATCATTCGCTATAGACTTCATACTAAGATGTTCCACCTTTTTATACTCAAATCCTTCTCTGATGTTAGGTTGCTCACTATTATCATGAGTCTTATAATATGGGTATATAGAAGTCAATAATCTTTGTTTTGCTATATTAAGTGCAATTCTACTAGTGTCAATAGTTATCCATCTTCTTCCCCATTGTTCAGCAACAAATGCTGTGGTTCCACTACCACATGTTGGGTCTAATACCAAGTCTCCTGGGTCTGTTGTCATCAACACACACCGTTGAATAACCTTTTCTGATGTTTGTACCACATATCTCTTATTCTGTGTTGGTGCTGTATCATCCCAAAAATTATTAATTTTTGAATATGGAAAATCATCGTGATAATAGATATAGCTAAGATTGTCTCCCTCTGACTCAAGCCTACCTAACTTAGCAAGCCTTTCCATCTTATCTTTTGTTGTTACCCAACATCCACCCTTTGGCGGTGAGAACGTTATTCCATTAAACTCAAAATCGTAAACATTCGCAGCGGAAAAAGAAGGAGCTCTTTGAGACACCAATCTATAAACCTTACTGTCTTTAGGAAGCAAATCAAGATTCTTTCCTTCATCAGATGTTAGCTTTCTCCTTGTGCCATCGGGTAATTCAACATTAGTCCAACGAGAATTGATACTTGGTTTTGTCTTTCTGTACAATGCTCTGTATTTTATATTGTCTTTAGATTTTGCATACCAAATAACATAATCGCACATACCTTCTAATGTGGAAGAGCCTAATGGCATAAGTTTTTTTCTGAATGGAATTTGTGCTATAAAATTTTCGCTTCCATAAACTTCATCAAATACATTCCTTACAAGGTGTACATTATCATCAGATATTTGCAAAAAACATGAACCCGACTCAGAGAGTAATTCTCTGGTCAATATTAATCGATCTCTAAGATATGATAAATAACTATGTATTCCGCATTCCCATGTATCACGATAAGCCTTTATCATTTCAGGTTCTCCAGTAATGTCTGAATCTTTACTATCCGAAACATTTCTATTATTCAACTTCATCTGCCAGTTACCACCATACTTAATTCCATACGGTGGATCAAAATATATGCATTGAACTTGCCCCTTCATGCCCTCACGGTTCAGAAGAGAGTTCATTACCAACAAGCTATCACCTTGTATAAGTCTGTTTTGCCAGTTGTCACTATGCTTGTAATAGCCAGCTAACCGTTCCAATTCATCTTCCTCTCGGTCGAATAAATCTCCAAACAAGTCAAGCTGCATTTTGGCACTTTCGCTCTTGTGCTCATGCAAATCATATAGACTGTCTATGATGGCCTCGGGGCGTATGTCCTCATGCTTGTACAAACTACGAATGTCAGTACGCAACTGTGGCATGTAGGAAGGTGAGTCTTCATCATCATTCTTGTACTTGTTCAACCAATATAGTTCAGGGTCTCTTCCGCGTTGAAATTCGTGACGGAAGATGTCATATTCGCTTTGTTCCGGTTGACCACTAATAGCCATCTGTTCTTCACCTTGATGTGCGCTGTCGGGGATGGCGGCTCGTTTGTCATCGTGCTTGATGCTGCTGACAGGTCTATTCTTGTCGTATTTCATAATTGTGCTACTTTTTCATTGATTAGGTTTTCAAATTGGTCAATATCTCTTACTTCCAGCAATGCCCATCTGCCATAGGTTTTAAGATTGTTGGCAGCAGGTATCCAGTAATCTACTAAATAATGGCGTTTAATTTCCTTGTTGCCACTCTTGTCACTGTCGAAATCCTCACATTCTACAATCAAGTTTACTACCTCCTCGGTACTAGTCTTTACCTTAACGATGAAAGTGGGCTGATATTCCTTGTTGTCATCACCAACAGTGTATGGAATGCGGAAACCTAAGTACGTGTTTTTCACCCACGATACGACACAATCCATTTCATCGAGTTTTTGGGTGGCTATCTCTTGCCAGGATCCTTCTTCAGCTATAACATAGTTGACATGGCTGTTTTGCGTTTCTACGACTCTCTTGCTTGTTGGCCGATAAACATGAATGGTACTGCCCTCTGGGTTGTAGTAGTTGAGGACAGCGTTTATCTCCTCATGGTCCTCATTGGCTTTGTGTATGCCTTCATTGATACTACTCAATACAGCTTTATAGTTCCATAGCATCACTAGACGTTTCTGTTCTATGCTGCCATCGCCTCCCTCTATCTCGAGTTGTGTCTTATACCATTGCTCAACAATCTTCTTGATGTCTGGGAATTTTTGGAATTGTTGTCCATGCTCATTACTAGTATAATATTCTCTAATCATTAGATGAGCAAAGTAATAGATAACTTGTGAGTCTCGCAAATCCATATAATCAGTTTTCAACATCTTCTGATCACCGTTGACAACTGTCTGCAAGACTGTCTCTGTTGGAATCTTGTTGAAATCAAGCTGAAACTTTGGTAGGCCTGTAAAATCGGCTTTTAGTGAGCCCTCCACATTATCTGAGCGATAGGCGGTAATGACCGGGAACTTTATTTCCAAACTCTTGCGTTCCTGCAAGGCTCGAATGATGGTTTTGGGTTTCTGAGGCGGTGTCACCACACTCTCACCACCCTTGAAGGTGTTGAATGGAACTCCGATGATACGGGCATATTCTGGAGGAAATTTGTAGGTGACATTCTCTTCTTTGTACTTGTGCAAAGATTTGCGGTCTATCTCTTGTCCTTGATTATCATAGGGTATCAAGTCATAACTCTGTCGGCGCAGTGCCCGGCCTACTACCTGCTCGCAAAGCAACTGACTGCCAAAAGCACGTATTCCACAAACATGTGTCACAGTATTAGCGTCCCATCCTTCGGTGAGCATTGATACACTCACCACACATTTGATGTCGCCACCAAGTTTTCCAGGCTTGCCTACAGTGTTGACTACCTCACGTAGTATATCTGCATCGGTGAGGTTATCTGCAGAACCTGCTCCATGAGAGAGGGCATATTCCTTTTTGAATTCCTCGATTTCGCGGGCATAGGCTCTCTTGAAATTCTCATCAATTCTTGTTGTAGCATCGTCAAGGGCAGAGGAATCGATGAGTAGAGTTGGGAATTTCTCCTTTGGAAGCCCCATACCATCATAATTGGAGAATATGGGAAATCTTCCATGACGGTAGCGTGGTTCACCGTTCTCATTTACCCCATCTTGATAGCCTGCAATTTCTCGATAAACTTCGTTTGAGACAGTAGTGTTATTACAAACAACAATCATTACTGGGGGTGCGGAATATAATGATGCCATCTCCTCAAATTGCTGACGTTGCCCTTTGTCATATTCCTCATAGTCTCTGACGAACTGTTCAAGAGCTGTGTTCAACAAAGTGGGCAAATTGGGCGGTTGAATAGAAATAGTCTTCGTTCCCTCCTGCTCCTCCTTATCTTTCTTCTTTTGAGCCCTCATACCACATTTCGGCAATTTGTCCTTCACCCACTCATAGATGTTACGAAGTTTGGGCTCGTCCAATTCTTTGTCTGCATTGTCGTATGCTGGTAAATAGGGAATCTTCACCAATCCACTTTCTATGGCATCAACTAAGCCAAAGTCACTCACCACCCACGGGAACAACGAGTATTCAGGATAGCCAGACCCTTTTAAGTAATACGGGGTTGCGGATAAATCATAAACTTGTTGGAGTTTGTACCCCAAAAGCTTCATCTGTCTCAAGCCTTCATACCATACCCTGGCTTTCTCATTTTCTGACTTTACATCTTCTTTTTCCTCGGATGACAATCCTCTTTCATTTTCGGTTTTGGTCAAATAGCAGTGATGGGCTTCATCATTGATGACAACGATACGCTTTCCTTTAACACCTTTTTCCAGAATGCGACTCAACAACACACCATAATCCTCGGTCTCTTTCTGAACAACAAGTTCACCGTTAACCCAACGTTGTTTCCCATCAAGTGGAGAGGCATGTTTGCCTTGAAAGACTTTTGGCAAAAACTGCTGATAATTGATAATTGTGATGGATGAGTTCAATCCTCCCAATTCTTTCTCAAACTGTTGAGGTATCAGTCCGCGCTGGTGATAGTAATCGTTACGTTCAAAATTGTTGCTGCGTGGACTGTTGTCCAATTGCAGAACGCCCAAACGGTCTCGAATAGTTATACCTGGTGCACACAGTAAGAAATGGTCGGCGTAATGTGTGTCCTGTGGATTCGCACGCTTATTCAGATAATTGTACAATATCAGCATAGCCATGACCACTGTTTTTCCAGTGCCTGTTGCCATCTTGAATGCTGTTCGAGGTAAAACAAAATTATCATCAGAGGACACCGAATGACGGCGTTCCACCAGGAGGTTCAAGATGTAAGTTCCTGTATTGGGATCACGTTCGGCTATCTCATTCAACCAAACTGCGGTTTCTACTGCTTCACGTTGACAGAAGAATAGTCGTAGATTAGGTCTTCGCTCTTTATTGTTAAACCAGTAATCAAGCAGTTCTTTGGTAATTCTTGAAGCCTTGGGGTATCCTGCTTGTCTCCATTTCTTTACTTCTTCTCTGATGGTATTGATAAATCCTGCGTTGGGGTCTTCCAAAGAGAAATCCTCTTGGGAAAATATGCTACGCTGCCCCCTTTTCTTAGGCACGATGTTGATATCATAGCCATAAGGGCGCCTTCCTGTAATTACTTTTTCGTAGTTGATGTTTCCGTTTGCATCAGAATCGTAGTAATATCTTGGTTCTTCGTATGGATTGTTCAGAACAGGATTGTCATTGGAATTTTGCATATCATTTAGTGTATATCATGGGAATTTCATGCAAAGATAATAATTTTTCACTATTTTCAATAATAATATTATTGAATCTTGTAATAATATCCAAAAACATCCCAAAACAACCCCAAATTATGTCCTAAACATTCCATGATTATTCTGTATAAAAGATGGAAACCCCAATAAATTCAGGGTCTCCGCTTTTTCTCTTTCCCTACTGCGCTGCAATTTTCCGATAGATAACAGAATTATTGGTATTATTGTTCTACTGACTGGTAGGAACCACAATGAAGGGCACTACCCTGGCATTCATCATTGTGTCTGCAAGTGATGCAGCGTGTGGACTTCAGTGCATCCCCAATGACTTTGAATTTGCCGTACTTCGGTGCGCCATCGAGGATGACAAG
>Ga0256407_10012050_pt1 | contig 11830 bp, 6 predicted proteins | sample RumenRJG_04DNA_FD_193489 | JGI IMG/M metagenome (GOLD analysis project Ga0256407, IMG submission 193489) | Bovine rumen microbial communities from Lethbridge, Alberta, Canada - RJG_04 | ecosystem: Host-associated > Mammals > Digestive system > Stomach > Rumen | place: Canada: Alberta | collected... | reverse complement strand
TTTATTTTTTTTTTTTTTTTTTGTTTTTTTTTTTATTTTTTTTTTTTTTTTTGATTTTTTTTTTTTTTTTTTTTGTTTTATTTTTTTTTTGTTTTTTTTTTGTTTATGAAAATAATTGAATATATATTTTTTTATTTTTTAATTTTTTGTTTTACTTTTTTTTATTTTTAGTTATTATATTTAGGAGGGAAATATTATTAATATTTATTTTATTTTTAAATAAATAATTAATAAATGAATGAAAATAACGATTTTACTATTAATGAGATTACAAATTTAAATAAAGATTTGATGAAAAAATTAAATGAGGATTTAAAAAAAATTTCAAAACTAATTAATTTATCAGATAAGAATTCAAATGAAAAACTTTCATTGATTAATAATATATTTAAAAACATTAAAAATTATTACATAAATTTTATTAACGAACAAAATTTACTTGCTCAAAAAAAATATGAACCAATCATTATAAAAACAGAAAATCAATTAAGAAATCATATAAGAAATGAATATATGTTAAATTTTCAAAAAGAAATTTTAGAAAATAAAGTAAAAGGTTTATTAATTAAAGAAGAACATTATGAAAAATTAAAACAAATTACAAGTGCACATTTTGAAAATGGAGAATTTGTTTTTAATAATAGAAAAGATAGTGAAATATTAATTTTAAAAGCAGAAAATTCAAATTTAAAAAAAGTTGTTATTAAATATGAAAAAGAAATTGAAAATAGGAAAAATAAAGAATTAGAGTTAAAAAATGAAATTGAAACAACAAAAAAATTTTATGAAGAAAAAATAAGTGAAATAAATAATAAAAATAATAATAATAATGAAAAATTCAAAATGAATTCTCAAAGTACAAATAATAATACAAATACAAGTATTAATTTTAATTCTAATAATATAAATGAATCAAATCATTCAAGTCTTTTTTTTCCTTCATTTTCATTAAATAAAAAACCAAAATTAGAACAATCAAATAATAATTCAAATAATACAAATAATAATAGTATTAATAATTTTTCAAATACAAATAATTTATCTAATCTAAATAATATTTCAAATACAAATAATTTTTCATTTATAAAAAAACATATAATTAATAATTTAGGAATTTTTTCTGATTTTAAAACTCCAATTAAAGTATCAACACCTCCTTATTCAAGTAGAATTTATTCTCCTAAAAATTCTTCTCAGAATTCTCATAAAAGATATAAATCAGAATATTATGTTAAAAAAAATAAAAAGAAAGATTTAATTGAAAATAATTTAAAAAATTTATTTACTTCTAATAAAGTAAATAATAAAAAAAATAATAATAATCAAAATCAAACTAAATGTAATTCTTCTAATATTAAAAATTCCTGTTGTATTACAAAAAGAAATGTTTGTAAGAAAATTTTTACTTCAAAATTAACTCAAGATAAAAAAAATTTCAATATTTATTCTCTTGATACAAAGAGAATGAATAATTTTTTAATTTATAAAAATTCAAAAATAAGTGCAAGTAATTTATTAACTTCTCGAAATTTGAATAAATTTTAAAATTATTAAATTATAAGAAAAGGATTTAACAATTATTAATTTATGAGAATATTCAAAAGGAATTTTAAATTATTGTATTTATAAATTATTTATTTTTATTTTAAAATAAAGAATTTAATATATTAAATCTTTATTTTTAATTGTTTTAAATAATTTATATAATTAGATTTTATATTCACAACATAAAAAATTTTAATTTTAATAATTGATTTTATTTATAATAAATAATAAAAATATAATATTCTTACATTACTCAATATTTACAAAATAAAATTTTTAATTTGTTCACAAAATTCTAAATATTCCATTTCAAAATTGATATCATAATATTCCATTGTATTTTGAATATTTGTTGCTTCATCAAAGGAACTTTCTCCATATAATAAAGAAGAAAATAATTGATCTAGAATATTTTTACTATAATATAATTTATTATTCATTAATCCCAAAATATCATTTTCATTTTCTAATGTTAAAATATTTAATCCTGCTTCTTCATTAATTAAAATTAAAGGAGATTTTTTTAATGTTGATAATGGAATATTTAAAATTATTTTTTGATTTAATTTCCCTATTTTAAATTTATTATTAATATCCCTCAAAGAATTTTTATTAAAATTTTCTTTATATTTTGTTATATCAAATTGTTCATTTTCTTCTGATAAATTTGAAAAAAGTAAAAAGTGATTTTTTTTATTTTCTGTCAATAAATTATTTTCAATTAAATCATTATTAAAGTTATTTAATCTATTTGGTAAAATATTAATATTTTCTTTATTAGAAGAATTAAATTCAGATGGAATAATTTTTTTTGAAATTTCTTGTGAAATATCTTTAAATTCTAAAACTTTAGATGTATTTAATATTAATCTTATTTTTGAAATATAAGATTTTGGGTATAAATTATCTTTTAATTTCCTTAATATTTTATTTGATAAAAAGAATAAAAGTTTATTTTCTTTATGTGAAAATTCTATCATTTTTACTCTTATATCATCTAATAGATTTTCATTACAATTTAAAATAATTTCTTTTTTTAATATTGAAATAAAATGATAAAATAATATTAAATAGTTATGTATTATTCTTTCTTTAAAAAAAAATTCTTTAACAGGTAAAAGAATTGAATCTTTATTTAATAATTGAATAAATATTTTTGTAATATTTGGAATAATAATATTATTTTTATCAATTAAATTATTGTCATTAAAAGAAAAATTACTAATAATTGCACCAATTATAAATTTTAAAACATAAACAATACAATAACAATTTATTACTTCACTTAACCATTCATTTTTAACATAACAATCACATAAAGTATCATTATTAAAACATGCAGTCATATGATAATATATTAAATTTTTAAGTGATTTAAGAAATGAATCTAAAATAAAAAAATTAATCATATTTTTTTTTAATTCTTTTTTACTTACTTTTTCATTATGAAGGATATTAATTAAATTTGAAAACTTAAAAATTAATTGACAATTAATATTTTTAATATTATCATATAAATAATCATATGAACTAATAAATAATGTATGATAATCAAATCCAAAATTTAAATTTAAAAATTCAACATAAGTTAAATTATCAATTATATAATTATTATAAATAATATTACTTTCGAAATTCATTTTTGAAATATAAATTAAATCATTAAATAAAATTTCTTTATTTTCTTGATAATCATATAAAATATCCAATTCAGTAAGATGATATAATCTAATTGTCATTTGATTTATATTTTCAAGATTAATTACTTCACTTATAATAGGAATTTCATTTGAATTAATAGATAAATATTTTTTAACTACTCCATATATTCCTATAAAAATATAAAAATTAAAGAATTCACATTTATGAACATTAATACTTTTTTGAGCTGAAATAATTGCATAATTCCATTCTTTTTTCCTAATCAGAAAATATAATTTTTCCAAATATGAAATTAATAAATCAATCCAAGGAAGAGATTTTTGAATTATATATAAAATATAACAATCTTTTACAAATTGATTTTTTTTTAATGAAGTTGAAAAAGTTATATATTCAAAAATTCCCATATTAATTAAATTAAGAGAAAAATATCTTTGAAACATTGTTGTTATTATTTCAAAAAACATTTGTATTACTATCATTTCTTCCTTTATTATTTTAATTAAAGAATCATTTGATAATTCTTGAGAATTAAGTGATAAATTAAAAAATGAATATATTTGTTCTAATTTATTTTTTATTATTTCTAAATCAGATTTATTTTCTTTTAATTCAAAAAAGAAATTATGAATTATATAAAATATTGAAAATATTTCTTTTCTAAGTGAAAAAGATATAAAATTTTCTGAGTAACTTTGAATCAAAACTTTTTGATTTGAAAGTATTTTTAAATTTAAAAGTTTATTTATATAAGTAAAATAATCATCATCTTCTGGATTTATTACTTTTGGATTAAAATTATTTTTTGATATTTCATTTTTTAAAGGCTCATAAAATTTTTCAATATATATTGAATACATCTAAATTTAAAATAAATAATTCTCTTATTTTTAAATTTATATTTCCTAAAAATTTAAAAATTATATAAATTAAAAAAAATTAAAACATAAAATAAAAAAAAATAAAAAAAAAAATAAAATTTAATCACCCAAAAACTCAACAGAATAAACTTCATAATCATCAACAGTAAAATTCCTTTCTCCTCCAGTTAACTCACATTCTTCAGTAGTATTATAAGAATAAGGAGTTTCAGAATAAGAAAAATTATTTTGAGTACAATTATCCTTAATAACAAAATCAAATCCATTACCAAAAGCAAAACAACCAACATCCATAAAAGAAGAATATTGAACTTGATTTTCTTTAATAGTATATTTTTTATTTTTATCTAAAGAAAAAATAAAAGTTAAAGGATCTTCTTTATAATTATTTTGTACATTCCAAGATAAAGGATTATATCCTCCAAAACGATATCCAGTTTTTATTTTAATTATTATTAAAGTTGGTCCTTTATTATCACATTTTTCATGAAATTTTAATATTGAATCTCCATCTATTGATGCTTTATATAATAATTTGAAATTTAAGTTCTTTTTTTCACTTATCCAATTTTTTATTTGAGTTATTTCTTCTTTTGATTTTAATATTGTTGATTCAGATAAATTTTCATTTGAGTTTTTATCATTTTTGGTATTTGATATATTGAGTTTGGGATTGTCTTTTGTTGATCCTGATATTTCCATTTATTTATCTTTTTTTGCTTTATGTTATTTTTTTTAATATAAGGTTTTTATTTTTTATTTTTTTTATGTTTGTTTGATTTTTTTTGTTTTAATAATTAATATTTTTTTAATATAAATTAAAATTAACATTATAAAATTAGAAATTAAATAATTTATTCCTTTTTGTTATTTTTTAGAAAAAAATGCAAAGCATTATGCTTTAAAAGGTAGAAAAAATGTTTATATTAATTATATTAAAAATCTATTGACTTAATAGATTTATTTTAAAATTATATTATATAAAATTATTTAAGTAAATAAAATTATAATATTTATTCAATAAAATATTAATTAAAATTATTTTTTCATTTTTTAAAATTTTTTTTATTTAAATAATATAAGATTTTATTATTATTCTTCATTTAAAAAAAGATTCATAAATAAATAAATTTAATCAGAAAAATATAATTATATTATTACATAACTATATTATTCTTTTAAAAAATAATTAATATTATTAAAGTTTTTATTTCAAATAAAAATTAAATATTTTTAAAATGACAACTCCAACAACATTAAACACAACTCAAACAAATTTATTATTTATAGTAAGAATACAAAAAATAAAACTTAGTTAAACAAATTAATAGACTCATTAATAAAAAACCCAATATCATCTCTAAATTATTTATCAAATGAAATAAATTACAAAAATTTACTATTAGAAATGTAAAATAAAAACTTATTAAAAAAATATAGTGAACCAAAAATAGAATCAAATGGTCAAAAAATAGATATAACAAAAGATGATAGTTTCGGTATAAGATATGCAAATTTTATGTCAATAATAAAATGTATTGAATTATATTTTTCAAAACATAAAGATAAAGGAAAATTTTCTCAAAATACTTTTAATATTAAATATACTTTACAGGCAAATGATATAATAAAGGAAGATCCAAATCAAATTAATTTATTATCAGAAATTTTAATATTTATTACTTCAATTTCTTCTAAAAAAGAAATTTATTTAGATAGAGTCGCTGAATTAGATGAAATGATTTGTAATGTTTTTTTTGTTACTATTGAAAAATATATTTTTATTGACACTGAAGCAATAAATCAATCTAGATCAATTATGTTAGATAAATCAGTTTTTGGTTTGAATACTTCTATGGTAAGTAGATATGATAGAGAAAGAAATAATTTAATTCAAGGTATAAAAGAATATGAAAAACAAATTTTAATATTAAAAAATAAAGTTGAAAATTTAGAAAAAGAAAAAAAAAATTTGGAAAATATTATTAAAGATAAAGATAATGAAATTGAAATTATTAAAAATTCAAATAAAAATAATAATAATACTGAATTATTACAAGATCAACTTGTTCAAAGTAATATGAAACAAACTGAATTAAAAAGTAAATTAGAAGAGAAAGAATTAGAAATTTCAAAATTAAAAGAAGAAATGGAATTAAATAATAAAAGATCAAAAGATATAACATCAAAATTAAATGAACAATTAGAAGATATTAAAGAAAAATTAACTGAATTTAATAATATAAAATCAAATTATGAAAAATTAAATAAAAAATATAAAGAATTAAAAGAATTTGGAAAAGAAAAAACTGATAATAATAAACAATCAAATATTGAAGAATTAAAAAAACAAATTACATTATTAAATAAAGAAAAAGAAGCAATAAAAAATCAATTAGATAAAATAAGTCAAGAATGTATAAAAGAAAAAGAAAAAACAAAAAATGTAGAATTTGAAAAAAAAAAATTAGAATTTGAAGTTGCAGATTTAAAAAATGAATTAGCAGCAAAGACAAATATGAGTTTTTTAGAAAGAAAAAATTCAAATGCAAATGAACAAAGTGAAATTGGTTTTGCAATTGAAGGAATGTTAGATGAAATAAAAGATAATCCAAGAATAAGTTTAGATGATAAAAAATCATTATTAATTGAAAATAATGAAATTATAAATAAACAAAGAGAAGAAAATGATAAATTAACAAATGATATTATTTCTCTTCAAAATAAATTTGATAAAATGCAAAGAGAAAAAGAAAAATTAGAAATTCAAATGCAAAAAAATGATTTAGATAAACAAAAAATTTCATTAGAAAATGATAGAATTAAAAATGAATTAAAAAGAAATGAAGAAGATAATAAAGCATTAAATGAAAAAATAAAAGATATAACATCAACAAAACAAAATGAAATAGATAAAATAAAATTAGAATTAAAAGATAAAGTTGATTTTATAGAAAAAATATTAGAAGAAAAAAAAGAATATATAAAACAATATGAAAAATTACAAAATGAAATGGAAAAAAATTCTTCTTCTGAAATAATAGGAGAAAAATCAATTACTCCTTCAAGATCAGAGTTAATTATTTCTAATAGTGAAGTACTTGGTTTAAAAAATGAAATTCAAAATTTAAAATTAAGTAATATTCAAAAAGATGAAGAAATAAGAAAATTAACTGCTTTATCAAAAGATAGACAATTAAGTGATGAAGAAATTAATACTAAATTAGCTGATTTAGATTTTTATAAAAAATCTTATGAGGAACAAAAAGCAAGAGTTAATAGAGAACATGAATTAATTTCAGATTCTTTATATAAGTTAGCTGTTCATTTTATGGGACTTAAAGATGATTTACAAAAGAAAATGAAAAATAAGTAATTTATTTTTTTTTTTTTGGTTTTTTAATTATTTATTTTTTAAATTATTTTTTATTTTTGTTTTTCTATTAATTTTTATTTAGGAATTTGATAAATTTATTTTTTTATTTATGATTTTTGTTATTATATTTCGGATTTTATTTTAATTATTATTTATATTTTTATTTCTTTGATATTTTTCATTTATATTTTCAATATAGAATTATTCGAAGTTGGATATTTTTTAAATAAATATTATTAATATCAATATGTTTTTTACAATTTTGATTTTATTTTGATTCTTCTTATTATCATATTTGAATATTTATTCAAATTTTTGTATTTCATCAATATATTTTATTAATTATATATAACCAATATAATTTAATATTTATATAAAAATAAATTGGTTAAGTCAAAATATATTTTTCAAGAATTATTTTCTTTTATAACGTCAAAAGAAAATTCAAAATAATTAAATATAAAATTCATACTTTCATAATAAATTAAATTTATCTATTATTGATTATAAGCAATACTTTTTTCAATTAAAAATTGAAGAATATAATTATCCAAATATTAATAGTTATTGAATCAAATTTAAAAATGATTTAAATGATATAATTGATGAAAATTCATAATTGTTTATCAAATAAAAAAGATTTTTTTGAAATTAAATGTTAAAAATTTTAATTTTTTGATAAATAATTCAAATTATAAATATAATATTTTAGTTGAAATAAATTTTAAATAAAATACTTATTTTATTTTTAAGAAAAAATATTAAATTAATTTTTATCTTTAAATTAAAAATAATAAAAAATATTTAATTGATTTATATTTTTAATGTCATGATTTAGAATTTAATAATTTTTTGTAAACTTAAAATTATTAATTATTAAATTATTTTGATTTTTAATGTTAATTTTATCTAAATATTTGAATTTAATATTTGATTTTTCATTAAAGAACCTGACTGATTATATATATTATTATTTTTTTCCATATTTAATAAAGGTTCTTGAAATTCAAGTTCAATATTATTTTTTAATAAATTCTCTTTCATTAATTTCAAATTATTATTCAAATCACCTAAAATATCAATTTTTTTTTTATTTACTTTATTATAATATTGATTAGGTGAAAAAAGAGGTGAGGAAAAAGAATCTTTTTTGAAAATATTAATTGACTTTCTATTATTATCAAATTGATAATTATTATTAAAATAATTATTTTGTTCTTTATTATCATTAATATTATTTTTAAAAAATTCATTTCTTTCGCTAATTTGAATATTAATCATTTGATCTTTTTCTTTATTATTAATTTTATTTTTTATAAATTGATTTTCTTCATTTGGGAAAGAATTTGTATTTGAAGTATATGTATATGGGAAATTTTCTAATTCTTTTTTTATAATATCACTTTTTCTTGAAATTGGGGATGGTGTTGTATCAAACATTTTATTTTTATTTATTAATTGATTTTGATTATAATTTATTTCTTTTGGATTAAAAATTTTTATTGTTTTATATTTCTCTGGTTCTAATAAAAATAAATTTATAAATTTTAATTTTGAATTTAATATTTTATTATCCATAGTTGATAAAGCAAATTTTTCTTTTATATTAAATGCTTCTGAAATATTTTGTGATATATTTTCAATTGTTAAATTTGGATCATTTTCTAATTGAATTGGATATAAATTTCCTAAAAATGAAAAATATATTTTTAATTCTTTTAAAAGTTTTAAATCAATACTTTTTTTTAATTTTATTAAATTATGAGGATTTGATATTTTTAATGAATTAAATAAATCATTATTATTAATACATAAATCATATCCTTCAATTTGTAATTCTTCTATTTTTTGATTTAATTCTTCTAAACCTAAAGATTTTAAAAATTCTGAAAGTTCTTTTGTTGTATATGTAGAGATATATTTATAATTGTCTTCTTTAGACATTTTTTTAATATTTAAATTTAATATATTTTAGAAAATGAAAAATAAATTATTTTTTTTTTATAATTTTTTTTTTATTCTAAATTTAATTTAATTTATATTATTTGATTTGATTCAATTTTTGTTAAAAATGGTAAATTATATTTTTTTGTAAATTCCTTTAATGATAAACCATTTGTTATCATTAATTTTCCTTTTCCTTCTTCTAAATAATTTTCTTTTGAATCATTAAATTTTTTATTTACAAAATGACATTTTTTTAAAATATATTTACTAATATTTTTCAAATCTTTTTTAAGATAACTTTTATTATCAATTTGAATAATTTCATCTTCTTCATTTATAAAATAATTATCATGATTATATTCCTTAGTCAAAGATGACATTTGTTCATCTTCTTTATCATATTTATTTAAATTTAAATTTAATTCAATATTATTTGGATCATTATAAACATTTCCACAAAATTTTTCAGCATTGGATAATTTAAATAAATAAGTAATATTTCTTTTTAAATTTTTTTTCTGAAAATCATCTTCTTGATTTTGATCTTTAAAAGGATTTTTACTAATATCAAAAATTTCTTTTATATTAATTTTATTTTTATTATTTGAAAGATTATCAATTAAATTTCCAGTTGAATTATTTTTATTTAATTTCTTTCTTAAATGATTAAAATGATTAAAATTCCCAAATTTTTTCCTTTCTATATAATCAGGTAAATTTAAAGAAAATTGATTAACTGCATTAAAAAATGTTTTAATATGATAATCTTTAGTTGCTTCTTTAACAATTTTACTATTACTTTTTTTTATATTATCAAAATTATATTTTTTCTTTTTTTTAAAATTTTTCTCTTCAATAATATTTTTATTATTATTAATAAATTCTTTTTTCTTTTCATTAATAATTGGAGGAGGAACACTTTTATTTTTAGGTAAAAATTGATGTAATTTTTTATATAATAAATCATATGATAATTCATTATTACCATTTAAATTAATTTTATCTATAATTCTTTCTGCATCATTTCTTGGTTTAAATCTCATTATTGGTTGATAAACTTTTTTTTTTTTTGGTTTTTTTTCTTCAAATGTATTTGTTGTAATAAATGATTGAGTTTCATTTGGACTTTTATTTTTTTTTAAATTTATATTTTGTTTAAATATTTTTTGTGTGTTAGTAAAATTATTTGTTTTTAAATAATTTGATATTCTTTCTTTGTCTGTTTGGAATTTTTTAAATGAGAAATTTTTAGATTCTGTTTTGTATAAATGGTCATATGAGGCATTTTTTATTATTACTGGTTTTGATATCATATCATATAAAAATTGCTCTATTCTTTTTTTGAATTTTGATGAAAGTATTGATGTTATTTTTTTATGTTCTTCTTCTATTTTTTTTTCTTTTTCTTTATTGAATATTTCATTTTTTTTTTCAGCTAAATGTTTTTCATACGTATATAAATTATACATTATAATATATTTAAAAAAAATTAATTAATGAATATTGAGAATCAAATTATTTTAATAAAAAGAATATTTTTAAAATATTTATTTATTATATTAACATGTTAAATAAAATATCATTAATAATAAATCAAAATAATAAAATAGATATAAAAAATATTAAAATAAATTAAAAATGTAAAAAAAAAAATTAAAACAAACAAAACTCCAAAAAAAAATATATATATATAGACATAATAAAAAATCTAAAAAAATTAATTAAATTTCAACTATCTAATTCAATAAAACAAATGTCCAAAAACTTATATAAAAATCCAATAAAAATAAAAAAATTTTATAAAAAAAATGGGTAATGAACCAGTAAAAAAGAACACAAAACCATCAATAAAAGTTCCAACAGCAATGGAAGTAAAAACCTACATAATGGTTGCTCAAAACAAACTAACCTTATTCCGTAATAAAAAAGTATATTCAATAAAGCAAAAACGTCAAGAAATAGGAAAATGTTTAAAAGAAAACAACCTTGACGTTGCAAAGGCAAAAATGGATAATTTAATCCGTGAAGAAGACATAATAACATGTTATGATATTCTTGGTCCAATATGTGAAATTTTAAAAGAAAAAGTAACTTACCTTTTAACATCAAATCAATGTCCTCCTGATTTAAGAGCTCCTTTAGATACTATAATTTATTCTTCTTCTCGTTTAGAATTACCAGAATTATTCCAATTGAGAAATTTAATACAAATGAAATATGGTCAAATGTATGTAACAAAAGCAGATTCTAATGCTGATCATTTAGTTAATGTTAATTTAGTTGAGAAGTTAAGAGTTAAACCTGCTGCTGAGGCTTTTATTATGATTAGATTGAAACAATTGTGTAAAGAAGAAAAAATTAATTTTGAATTTCCACAAGAAATTCAACCTATTGATTTTGGAGATTCTAGTGGTGGTGG
>Ga0256407_10012049_pt1 | contig 11830 bp, 8 predicted proteins | sample RumenRJG_04DNA_FD_193489 | JGI IMG/M metagenome (GOLD analysis project Ga0256407, IMG submission 193489) | Bovine rumen microbial communities from Lethbridge, Alberta, Canada - RJG_04 | ecosystem: Host-associated > Mammals > Digestive system > Stomach > Rumen | place: Canada: Alberta | collected... | reverse complement strand
CAAGTGAACTTGACAATATCAAGGCGTTCTTGGCAGACAAATATGGTTACGACCCTGGTCGTTATCAAGGATATTCACTTTCCACACCAGATTATAAGGTAATGGCAAGACTTGACTGGAACATCAACAAGAATAATACCTTGAATGTTCGTTTTAGTCACACCCATACTTCTGGCTCAAATCAGCCATCTTCCTCAATGTCACCTATTGGTGGTACAAATTCGTCATTTATTGGCCCTAATGGTGAAAACATTTACTACAATAGATATTCTGCTGGCCGTCAGTCAACATATGCGATGTATTTTGAGTCCTCTCGTTATTTCCAAGAGCAGAACTTTACTTCGGTGGCTGGTGAGTTGAATTCACGATTCGCAAATCAAAAAGGTAATAACCTTCTTCGTTTAACTTGGTCACACCAGAATGAACCTAGAAGTTATGTTGGTGATTTCTTCCCTACTGTTGATATTTTGAGCAACAAGGAGGTTACTGGCACTGATACATACGCAAATTTCACCACTTTCGGTGTTGACCCGTTTACTTACGGTAACATTAGAGACGTTCAGATTGTAAACGCAACTGATGAAATCAGTTATATTGCAGGTATCCATAATTTGGTAGCTGGTGCACAGTTTGAATGGAACCGTTCTGTTAACGGATTTATGCAGGGCGGTGCTGGTTGGTTTATCTATGATTCTTGGGATTCATTTGTTGCTGATGCAAATAACAAGTCAGTTGCGCCTGTGGCATTTATGATTACACATGCAAATCTTGATGACCCCACACAGCAGACATTCCCCGCATTTGACTACACACAGTATTCAGTTTATGCACAAGATGAAATCAATTTCAGCAACTATTTCAAAGTAACGGCTGGTGTGCGTCTTGAACTTCCTTTCATCACCATTCCAACCGACAATGAGAATAAAGATTTCACTAATGTAGCAAACGCAAATCCTACCAGTTCATTTGCAGGACTTTCAACTGCTGATGTTCCAAAGGCTCGTGTAAGTGTATCTCCTAGGGTTGGTTTCAACTGGGATGTTCTTAAAGACCGTTCTCTTGTCATTCGTGGTGGTACTGGTATCTTTAATGGTAGAATTCCTAACGTATGGCTTGTTTCAGCCATTGGTAATTCAAATGTTCTCCAGTATCAATATATTGCAAATGCAAAGACTGGAAACCCCGTTGTTCATTTCAACAATGACCGTGCCGAGGTTATCAATAGCATTTATTCAAGTGGTAAATTCGTAAAGCAAGATTTGGCTGCTCCTACGGCAACTACTATCATTGCAAAAGACCTTAAGATGCCGTCATCATGGAAATCTTCTCTTGGTATTGATGCCAAACTTCCAGGTGATGTAAAACTCACTCTTGAAGGTGTGTATAGTTATAATCTTGACGAAGTTTATGCTACTAGTCTTGGATATGCAAAGACATCTACCGTACAACTCCCTGGCGAACCAAAGCCTCGTAATGTTTGGACTTCCGAAGGTATCAAGAATATGGCTGGTTCAACCATGAACGGTTATTATATCCATAATGTAAGTGATATTCATGGAAAATACTACTCATTGACCGCACAGTTAGCAAAAGAGTTTGATTTCGGTCTTTCAATGATGGCAGCATATACTTATAGTGATGCATATTCCGTATCTGACGGTAATGGTGACCAGATTTCAGAGTTCGCTAACACATATCAGATTAACGGTTGCAACGAACCAGTCCTTGGACATGCAAATTATGTATCACCTCACAGAGTTATCGGTAACATTGGTTATACCATCAATGATGGTAAGAATCTTGCTACCAAGTTAGGTATCTTCTATGAAGGTTATAACGTTGGTTTCTATAGTTCTTACTCATATTCAAGAATGTCTTATCTGATGAACAATGTGAGTGGCGCTGGTACGGCTTCACAGTTGATTTACATCCCTACTAATGGTGAACTTGAAGCCATGCCGTTTGTTTCTGAACAGAACAAGGCTGATTACGCCAATTTCTTGACTACCGATGCCTACACTTCAAAGCATATTGGTGAATATTCAGAAAGGAATGCTGTCAAAGCCCCTTGGTTGAATAGAATCAACGCAAGAGTCGCACAAGACATCTCCTTCAATATTGCTGGTAAGAAACAGACCATTGAAATCGGTGCTGACTTCAATAATGTTGCAAATATGATTAACAGCGCATGGGGTTGTTATAAATCACTCAGCAGCAACACTATTTTAAGTTACAAGAACGGTGTCTATACCTTTACAGAACCAGTTTGGAAGACCAATTCAAGTCTCAATTCAACATGGTCCATTCTTCTTGGTGTAAGATACAGATTCTAAAGTAGATGTAAAACACTAATCCTGAAAACCTGTGACGAAAGTTGCAGGTTTTCTTGTTTTTTAGAAATAAAAAGCATATTATTGAAAAAATATTTGAAGATAATGGCACAACCTATTAAAAGCAAAATACAAGAAGCACATCCAGAAGTTAATATACACCCATTTTTAACGTTATTGATTGATGGAACCAATTTACTACGTATTTCTATGGCAGATACCAAAAGGAATACCAGTGGTTATCATATTGGAGGCATTTTTCAATTTTTATTGCAAGTGAAGATGCTGTTAAAGAAGTATGATTTTGACTATGTGTATGTTTTTTTCGATGATGAATATTCTGGTGAGTTAAGATATAGGGTTTATAGTGAATATAAGGCGAATAGAGACAAGAAATATGGTGAGCATGTAGGAATATCGGATTACATGAAAAAGTACAACGATACGCTTAAAAACATGCAAAAATACATATTCGAGAAGAAAGCCCCGAAGATGGAAGAAGGTGAACCAATAAAACCCAAGGAAAAGAGTGATTATGAAAAATTTATAGAAGAAAATTTTGCGAGAGAAAGAGATACGTTGTGCAAATATTTCAATGAATTATTTATAAGATGGATGATTGATGAGGAAACGGAGGGTGATGACCTCATTGCATACTATGTAAAGAATAAAAAGCAAGAGGAACGCATCGTTATTGTATCTTCGGACCAAGATTTAACGCAATTAATCTCTGAAACTGTCTGTATTTATGACCCAAGACAGAAAAAAATTATTTCACATAAGAACTTTAAGGAGTTAAAAGGGTTTCCAGTACAGAACGTTGTACTTAAGAAGATACTTTTGGGTGATGTATCTGACAATATAGGTAATATTTCACAGTTAAGTGAGGCTAGATTAATGGAATTGATGCCAGAAATAGCAGAAAGGCCAGTTACTGTACAGGAAGTAAGGAATAGGGCACAGCAAAAGTGTGATGAAAGGATTGCTGAAAAGAAAAAACCATTAAAATGGCAAGAGAATATTGTGAATGGGGTATCAAACAAACATTATGATGGTGATTTTTATGAGATAAATAAAATTCTAGTAGATTTATCCGAGCCTCTTGTAACAGAGGCCGCAAAAGAAGAAATAGATAATATGCGCTACAACGTTCAAGACCCAGAAGATAGAACGTTTGAAAACTTATATAGTTTTATACTGGAAGATGACATAACAGATTTACGGTCAGATAAAGTTTTTGTTAGTTTCTTTGAACCTTTTAAAAAACTTGTCAATAAGGAAAAAGAACGATACAAGAAAGAAATCCTGTAATCTTTGTTTTGTTTTTTTCAGGAAAAAAAGGTATTTTTGAAAATGAAATTTATAGTTTAACTTAACAATTTTAAAAAATGGAAGAAAGTACGAAAAAATCGTTTTTAGAGAATCAAAAAGATTACTATGAAAGATTCGAATTTAAGTTTACGGTAGGTAATAACATTATTTGCCAGAGATATTTCAAAATCAACAATTTCAATCCGCTTGCTTATGCGTCCACTGAGTTACCAATTACAATTGAGCAGTGTGGAAAGATGATTGATAGGGATTTGAAGGATAAGACAGCCATTTATTTGTCGCTGGCCGCTCCGCAAATTTTCCAAGATGAAAAAGAAATGGAATCTTTCTATGAGAAAGATGAAAATAAACAAAGAATGACCCTTGGGGAAGGTATTGTTTTAAAACACCCCAACACACACGATTATGCGTGGAATGGAAAACAGCCAAGACTGTTGAGCGAAAAGTTTGACACCAAAGGCGAGTTTGTCAATGAGTTGTCACAAGAGGATTGGGTAGACTATAAATTCGCTTTTTGTGATAACGGTAGGGAAGTTTGTTCTTATACTTGGACTGGCTGCTATCCTAAGTCAGTCAGAAACACAATCGACATTTCAAATAAGAGGGCAAAAATCAACGCAGAAGATATCAACGGCATTAAGTTTGATACTTATCTTCTCTATAAGATGTCAGAAGATAAACAAGACATTGTTTATAAAATCATCAAAGAAATCTGCAACGTTTGTGGTAATAGTGATGATTGGTACACCACTAAAATAACGTTTAAAAACAGTGATGGAACGACTGTTGTTTATGATAATGAAAAGTCGTTGCCAGAGTTTGTTAAGCAAGAGATTAGGGACCTTAAGAAGAGAAGAAGGGTATGAACAAAGCAATAGACAAGTCTAATCTTGGTTATCTTGGTGCTGATTATCAGTATAGATTGGTAAAATGTTTTATTGAGGAACCGAGATATTTTCAAGAGACTAACTCTATTGTTGACCAGAATGTCTTTACTGAACCCCTACTAAAAAGATTAGTCGGGGTTCTAAAAGACTATTATTCGACTAATAATGGAGTTATGCCGTCTTATCAGACAATATCTTCTCTGATTAAGTCAAAATATGCTAAATTGGAGAGTGATATTGAAGAGTGTGATGAGGTAATCAAAAAACTCCAAACCACTTCCTTTGAGGGGTGTGATTTTGTCATGGAAAATGCCACAAGATTTTTCAAGCAGCAGTACATGGTTAAAATCGCACAGACAATTCTCAATGATGTTAAGGAAGGTAATGATGAGGGCTTCACAAAATCAATGGAAGACATTTCAAATGTCATTAACCTTGGAAACACTGATGATGACGGATTCAACCCATACGATATTGAGGATGAAGTAATGCGCCCTAATTCAATGGTGTCAATCCCTACTGGAATCAACGGACTTGATACTGTGTTGAATGGTGGTTTGGACAAAGGAAAACTTGGTGTTGTTGTTGGTCCTGCTGGCTTTGGTAAAACATCTTTTGGTACAGCCGTTGCTTCATACGCTTCAACATATCGTTGCCCCACAAACAACGAAATGGGGTATAAAGTAATCCAGTTTGTTTTTGAAGATGACCCAAGGGATATCAGTAAGAAACATTTTGCAAGAATTTCACAAATTGAAGCGAAAGACCTTACAAAGCCTGCCATGTTACCAACCGCCAAGAGGCTTATTGATGATTTTAGCGATAAAGAGATTTTCAAACAAAATCTAATCGTTAAGAAATATAAACCGAATGGCGCAAGTGTTGAAACGCTCAAAAAATTTATCAAGAAAAAGATAAATCAGGGGTTCAAGCCAGACCTTATTGTTGTTGACTATTTCGAACCAATCAAAAAGGAAAGAAAGAATAAGAGCGCAACAAAATGGGAAGTCGAAGAGGATTGCATGCGCGAACTTGAAGTCCTTGCAGAAGAGTTTGATGTAGCAGAATGGGTGTTTACGCAGGGCAATAAGGAAAGTTTTACAGCCAACTTTGTTAACATGTCACAAGCTGGAGGTTCTGTAACCAAAGTACAAGTCGGACACGTAATTTTGTCCATTGCAAGAGACATGGAAGGACAAAGAGACAATAAAGCAACCATAGCAATTCTGAAGAGCCGTCAAGGTGGTTCTGGTACAATTTGGGAAGGCGTTAAGTTTAATAACGGCACAAGCACGATTTCTTGTGATGAAGTTATAGAATTCAATGATGCTATAGCATACCAAGAATACAGTGGTAATAGTGAAACCACTGATAATCAGCAAAATACACAACCAAAAACGACAAATGGAAAAGCGCCAATAAAAAAGAAGCCTTTTGTTTCCAAGGCTGAATATGCTAAACAACAGTCATCTAATAAGTTAGCAATGGAGGCAGAAGAATGGGAAAATGATTTGTAAAAATTCAATGAAATTTATGGTTTTAGTATGATATTTATCATTATCAATAATGATTAAAAATATAAAAAATGGAAGTAAGAAAAAGTAACGGCTCCTATGAGGAATTTAATTCGGAGAAAATTAAAAGGAGCATTTGTGAGGCGTATAAGGCTGTAAATGAAGAGTGTAATGATGTTATTCTTAACGCAATCGTAAATGGATTATATATCTATGAAAGAATAACGACAGTAGAGATTGATAGGCAGGTTGTGGAAGCCTTGATGTCCATCAACAAAAAGGTTGCGAAAGTATTTGTTGAGAATGGGACAAATAGAAAGATATTGAAGAAAAATGATGACTTTGTAAAGAATTACATCAACGCTTCAAATGCAGCAACTGGTTCTAAATATGATGCCAATGCCAATGTTTCAAACAAAAACATTGTCACGTTAGGCCAAGAGATTCATAAGGGTGAGAATATTCAGCAGAATAGATATATAATGCACAATAAAATCAAGTCATTATATAGCAAAAAGTTGGCAGACCAGTATATTTATGATTTGGAACATCATATTATTTACCGTCACGATGAATCTGGTACACCTGGCTTCCCATATTGCGTGGCAATTACAATGTATCCTTTCTTGGTAGATGGTTTACAGAAGATTGGCGGTGTTTCAGTAGCGCCAACGGATTTGAAATCATATTGTGGTGAGTTCATTAATCTTGTTTATTCAGTATCATCACAGTTTATGGGGGCTGTGGCCACTCCAGAGTTCTTATTGTGCATGGATTATTTCATCAGAAAGGATTATGGTGAAAACTACCTCGAAAGATTGAATGAGGTTGTTGAAATGAACACCAAAAAACGTACTTTGGACCAAGTGATTGAGAATTACTTCCAACAAGTAGTACACTCAATGAATATGCCAGCAGGTAATAGAGGTTACCAAACAGTATTCTGGAACGTTTCTTACTTCGATAAATATTATTTTGAGGGTGTATTTGGTGATTTTGTATTTCCTGACGGAACAAAACCAGTTTGGGAAACATTGTCTTGGTTACAGAAGAGATTTATGAATTTCTTCCTTAAAGAAAGGGAAAAATATGTACTTACATTCCCAGTTGAAACAATGGCGCTTCTTACAGACGGAAATGATGATTTCCTTGATAAAGAATATGCTGATTTTACCGCAGAAATGTGGTCTAAAGGTCATAGTTTCTTCTGTTATTTAAGTGATAGTCCAGATTCACTCAGTAGTTGTTGCAGACTTCGCAACTCTCTGAAAGACAATCAAGATGATGAATATAACCACACAACACACCAATTCTCAATGGGTACAGCATCCGTTGCAACTGGTTCAAAATGTGTTATGACGATTGATTTGAATCGTGCTGTTCAAGATGCTACCTTCAAGTATTATGAGGACAACAATATTCCTTATAAAAAAGGCGAAAAACTACAGAAAGGCGTTGATATTGAGAAACTGCATGGTTATATCAAGGATTATATCACAGAACTTACAGAGAGAGTACATAAATATCTTTCATCTTTCAATGCAATCGTAAAGGACTTTTACGATGCTAAGATGCTGCCAGTTTATACCGCTGGATTTATTGACATGAGGAAGCAATATCTTACTGTTGGTGTAAACGGCTTGACGGATGCAGCAGAATTTATGGGCCTTAATATTTCTCCAAATGATGATTACGAGAAGTTTGCTAATCTGATACTGGAGACCATCAATATTTGCAATAGAAAGGATAGGACTAGGGATTGCATGTACAACACAGAGTTTATTCCTGGTGAAAACGTGTCTTATAAACATTATCAGTGGGATAAGAACGATGGTTACTATGTGTCAGATAAACACATGATGTATAGTTCATATTTCTACAATCCAGAGGATAAGGATTTATCTATTTTGGATAAGTTTGTTCTTCATGGAAGAAGATTCTCATCAAAATGTGATGGAGGTATGGCATTACATCAGAATCTTAGGGAGTTTTTATCAAAAGAGCAATATAGGAAATTGTTGAAGTTTGCAGCAGCAAATGGTACTTCATATTTTACGTTTAATGTAATGGGTACTGTCTGTGAAGAAGAGGGTTGTGGGCATATTGATATCCATACATTAGACAAATGTCCTAAATGCGGTAGTACCAACATAAGCCATCTTACAAGAATTATTGGCTATTTGAAGAAGATAAAAGATTTTAGCGAACCAAGGCAGATTGAGGCAGCACAGAGGATGTATAATTAACTTTTTAATATGAATATTATTTCTCATAATTGTACAAATGGTAGAATATATCAAATGAAGGGGTTAAAATATGAAAACCCCTTTGTTTGGTGTATAATACCACCACAAGATTTTCTTTATTTATATAACAATTATGGTGTTTTAAATTTTAGAAAAATTGAGATTGAAAAAGAAGGTGACGATTACAAAGTCGTTGTTGATGGGAAAATTAATGTATATTATGTACATTACAAACACGATGAAACAGCAGAGAAGCCAATTAAAAGAACGCCAATAGATGTTTATTATAATAAGATAGAAGACTATATTATTGAGAAGTATTTTAATAGGCTTGAAAGGATGAAAGATAAACCTATTTTTATTGTTACGGATAGAATTTTTCCTAAAAAACAAAAGTTTAATATGAGTACAGAAGATTTATTAAAATATGTTGATAAAGAGGATTGTATAGTTGTAACTTGTGATAGAAATATTATTGGTAAAAATGTGGTATATTCTCGTGACAAAAACATTGACCCAATTGAAATCGCACAAACGATATTGAATGAAAAGCGGATATAAAAATATAATAATAGATGGAAAATAAAAAAGTTGTTTATACTGTAATCACGGGGGATTACGATTCTTTGCGGAAAATCAAAAAAGAAGAAGGTTTTGATTACATTTGTTTTACTAACAACAAAGGCTTAAAGAGTGATAGCTGGGAAATCAGGAGTTTACCAGAAGACATTGAGAACAGTGAATTGTCGAATGTTAAAAAACAAAGGAAACTGAAGATTTTACCACATATTTATCTGAAGGAATATGATTTGTCAGTTTATATTGACGCTAACATAGATGTTGTTGGTAGTATAACCGATTTTGTAGATAAAGAGTGTTCAAAAGAGAAGGGTTATTTGTTTATCGGTAAACACCCAGATAGGGATTGTATATATGACGAGGCTAAAGCAGTACTAAAATACAAGAAAGATAAAGAGGAAATCGTAAATTCTCAAATTGATGGTTACAGAAAAGAAGGCTTCCCAGAACATTATGGTCTTACACAAACATGTATTGTTATTAGGTATCATAATAACAAAAATTGTGTAAGGTTAATGAACGCTTGGTGGAAGGAACTTGAAGCCAAGAGCCACAGAGACCAATTGTCTTTACATTATTGCATTTGGAAAGATGGTAAGGCAGAGTTAACTTATTTGGATAGTAGCATCTTCCATAGTCCAGTTTTTAATATGGCCGCTGACCATTCAAAGGTTTTGCATGGTAAGAAAATTTTATTTTTAGTCCAGTCTTGTAATAAAGAACGCTACATTAATGAGGAACAAATCATAAGGGATACTTGGGGTAAGAGATTGAGAAAGAATTGTGATTTGTATTTTTATCGTGGTGGTGGAAAAGATACTATTATCGGTGACATATTAAGTCTCGAATGTGGTGATGAGTTGAACGATACCTTCCTAAAGACATTGAGAGCCTTATCAATATTCAAGAACATTGGAAAGTATGATTTTATTGTAAGAACGAACACCAGCAATTGGATAAACGTAGATTTATTGTTAAATACAATAGATAGGATGGATAAAAATGACCGTGTGTTCGTTGGAACTGGCGCTGTTTGTAATGCAGTAAGTAAAGGCGTTCCGTTTTTGCGAGGTAATTTACTTATTTTCACTAAGCAGGTGCTTTTAGATTTGATGTTGGGTTTTAAAACGAGAGTATTTACTGGTCTTGATGATGTTTGTATTGGGTTTACTTTGTTTTACTACTATAAAACAATTGGGGTCGATTATTTCAGCGTCTTACGAACAATAGACAACGTTGTTTTTGATGATAATTTCAAGGAGGATATGCTGTATGAGAATGTGGTTATAAGGTGTGCCGATTGGATTAAAAAACACGATTCTTCTATTTTGTCAACTTTGGACAAAATGTTTGTTGACGGTTCGCCATATGCAACGTTGGACCACATTAAAACATTAGAAACATATTTGGGGATAGTTAACCTAACATAAATAAAGTTGATAGACTTGTCACCATGATAGAAACGTATAAGAAACAATTAACAAACATAGGAAAGTATATAAGCCCAAATTTTAACATAGACAACCCTAAGACAATACAAGAAAAAATACAGTGGCTTAAATTGTATGATTGCACACCCTTAAAAACAAAGTGTGCGGATAAAATAAAAGTCCACGATTATTGTAAAGAGAAATTAGGCAAGGACATTTGCGTACCAATCATTAAAATATATAACAAAACAGACGAAATAAACTGGGAAGAGTTGCCAGATAGGTTTGTTATTAAATGTAATCACGGAAGTGGTATGAATATTATTGTCAAGGATAAGAAATTGTTAAACAAACAAGACGCTGTAAACAAACTTAACATCTGGATGCGTACAGATTTCGCTTTTCAGAACGGATATGAATATCACTATCACGACATTGAAAGAAAAATTTTTGCTGAAAATTTTATTGGTAAAGATAAAGGTGATTTGGTGGATTATAAGTTTTCGTGCTTTAATGGTGTTCCAAAAATATTGCAAGTAATGTGTGATAGATATTCTGGTAGGTTAAGACTTAATTATTATGATATGGATTTTAAACCTTTATATTGTAGTAGAAACGACCATCCAGCCAATTATAATATTACTGACGAAAAGCCAAATGGTTTTGATTTGATGGTTTGGTATTCTAAAATACTATCAAAGGATTTCAAATATGTTAGGGTAGATTTTTATGAGGTTAACGGCGTAGTATATCTTGGAGAGTTGACATTTACACCAGGTAGTGGTTTTTTTAAATACAATGACGATAAGTGGTCACTGTTGTTTGGTGAGTGGTTGGATTTAAATAAAAATTAAAAAAAGAAATGTTATGGTTAAATATATGCCAGAAGACACGCAGGTCGTGTTTAGAGAAATACCTGATGAAATAACATTAGCAATTAATATCACTAATTGTCCACATCATTGTGAAGGGTGTCATTCACCTTATCTTAGGGAAGATATTGGAGAAGTATTGGATACTAAAACCATTGACGATTTATTGAAACGCAATGATGGTGTTACATGTGTCTGCTTTATGGGTGAGGGAAAAGACCCAGAATCCTTACATAAATTAGTAACACACATTAAGAAAACTTATAAAACAACAGCAATCGCACTATACACGGGCGCTGACGATGTAGAGGATGATTTTTATTGGGACAATTTGGATTATATCAAAATAGGACATTATAATAAAAATTTGGGGCCAATTGATAATCCAAACACAAATCAAAGGCTATATATCGGTTGTGCGCTTTGCGGTGGTGTGGTTGAAGTGAACGGTGTTAAAAGATTTGGGTGGAAAGATATCACAGATAGTTTTTGGAAATAAAGAAAAAACGTGTATCTTTGTAAAAAGATTATATATGAAAGAGATTGCTGGTACTAAAGTATTTGGAAAATATGTCTGTTTTTGGGGTAGTGTTTTTTCCAATTTTGCTCCTTGTAATATAGAAGCACAACGTCATACTTT
>Ga0256407_10012047_pt1 | contig 11832 bp, 10 predicted proteins | sample RumenRJG_04DNA_FD_193489 | JGI IMG/M metagenome (GOLD analysis project Ga0256407, IMG submission 193489) | Bovine rumen microbial communities from Lethbridge, Alberta, Canada - RJG_04 | ecosystem: Host-associated > Mammals > Digestive system > Stomach > Rumen | place: Canada: Alberta... | reverse complement strand
ATATAACGCAAGTTACTACTTTACCGGGATACTGCTCCTGACAGCCGCAGTATATCTGGTACTGAGAATCATCATATGCAAAATAACTGCGTGTATTCAAATGAAACTTTAGATTTTCCTAATCGTTGACTTTGGATTTTCCTAGTGATACACTTCAGAATATACTGAGTGAGGTGGTGTCATGATCAAGAGAGACGCATACGACGCTTTAATAAGGCTGGCGGGGCAATTCCCTGTTGTTGCTATTACAGGTCCAAGACAGAGCGGCAAAACAACATTAGCCAGAATGGCTTTTCCGGAAAAGCGATATGTATCATTCGACGATAAGAACATGAGAGAACTTGCGAAATCCAACCCTGGGGACTTCTTGCGAGCTTTTCCTGACGGAGCGATCATAGATGAAGCTCAGAAAGTACCTGAACTGTTTGATGCAATAAAACTTATCGTTGATAACGGCGAGTACAGTCCGGGCAAATACATCCTGACAGGCTCAAGTCAGTTTCGTCTGAAAGAGAACATATCTGACAGCCTCGCCGGGCGCATCGGATTGATCAAACTGCTTCCGTTTTCAATAGATGAGCTGAAAAAGGAGGGTCTGCTGTCTGATGACGCATATGATTATGTGTTTAACGGCTTCTATCCTCCACTTTACGACAGCAGTAAGCATTATCTAAGAGATGACTGGTTTGAAAACTATATAGATACTTACATGGATCTTGATGTCAAAGATCAGATAAATCCTTCAAACGTGAATGCATTCCGCAAACTGATCCAGTTGTGCGCGGCAAGAAGCGGGCAGATGGTAAACTACATTGGGCTTTCATCCGGCATAGGGGTTTCAGCAGTAACAATAAAATCATGGCTTTCAATTCTGGAGGCCTCATACATTATCCATTTTCTTGAACCGGACTCAAACAATCTAGGAAAGAGCGTTGTCAAAACACCGAAGCTATACTTTGTTGACCCCGGTCTGATGTGCTATTTACTGCGTATTGATTCAAAAGAGGAACTGCTGCTTAATGATCATAAAGGAGCAGCATTAGAGACGATGGCGGTAGCTGAACTTCTCAAGAAAAGATTCAATTCAGGGAAAAAATCCAATCTGACATTTTTCAGGGATAAAAATGGATTTGAGGTAGATACCATAGCTGACTGGAAACACACCTTTGCGATCGAAGTAAAAAGTAATAGCAATACTGAGAAGAAAATGTCATCTAATGTGAGGAAGTATGTAGACCTCCGGGCAGATGGTTCAGAGGGCAAAGTCTACTATCTTGGAGACCTTACCTGTGATCTGAACGGAGTGAAATATGTATCCTGGAAAGATTGGGGAGAGTGATCATAAAACGAAATAAAATCAAGGGGAAGCACGAATGCAGCAAGCCGAAAGCTGATGTGAAGGATTGGAATGCGAGCCACGACCGTATGTCGAGTGGCACCACTATCACCGAGGATCAGGTCGTTCGGCTTATGACGTCGGATATTGCGAATGACAGTCTGAGTCTGAACCTCGTGTCTGTATCATCCAGATCGATATTGCACAATTGCTCTATACGGCGAAGTCTGTATATCACGCTGTTCCTGTGAAGGAAGAGGCTGGCTGCAGTTTCTGTCGTATTGCATGCGCATTTTATATATGTATACAGGGTCTGCTCCAGGTGGCTTCCGTTTACCCGGTCATATTCCTCAAGCACCGTAAGGGCAGGGTGCAGATACCTGCTTAGCTGCTCAGCTTTTGCCACCGTACGGAACATTACGTAAATACCGTATTCCTCAAAGGTATAGATGCTGAGATCCGGGTCCAGTATATCACCCAGCTCGAAAGCATCGTGAGCTTCATCATAATGAGCTTTGAGTTCTGTAATGTCTGAAAAAGGCATGCTTATTCCGATCTTTATACGGCAGTCGTCAGGAAAGGCGGCCGCTATCTGTCCCGCCTTTGCAACCAATTCCCTGCTTCCTATAATAGCCGAGCTGCTTCTGCGGTTTATCACATGGCATCCGGGAACGATAGAGGCCACCATGTGGGAGATATTCGCCTCATTCGGAAATGCGGATCTGTTGCCTGTCGCACGGCAGTAAAGCACCTGCATCTGTGACGGGAAGGTCAGGCTGCCATAGGCTTCGGGAAACGATGAGGCGTCAGCACCGATAAGCAGGTTGTAGAGGAAGTGGTGGTAGTCGCTGGTCATATACAGATAATTTGGCTCATACTGCATTACCGCATAGCCCAGCACGCCGCTTAGGACCTTAAGCATCTCAGCGTGTTCAGGCCTATACGAATCAGAGTTCTCTATTACGATGATATAGCCGATCCAGATATCCCTGCAGTAGACCCTGCATGAAAACTTCTTGAACGGTGAAGATGGGCAGGAGACTTCAACGGGCATCATGGACCAGTCAGCTGTCTGAACGGACTTGAGCGATCTGACTGCCGTGATGAATTCATAGTCGCAATAGCCCTGCTCGATGTTATGCTTCCAGAGCTCATCCGTGACCGGTATCTGAGTTGAATAGCTGAGGATACGGAAATTGCGGTCGATAAACACCAGAGAAGCGCCGAATGTCTTTGACGCAAGATCTATAAGGGCGTCTACATTTCTTACGCGTTCCAGCGTATGTATCAAAGACTCATAATATCCGTCCTTATGAGAATCGCGGACCCGCTGGAAACCGCTGTTGAAAATATAACCGAAATCTTCGTCAGACACGACAGCGGCGCTGCATACGGATAAGTCTGCGTCGCTGATATCGCATTTATCGGTAATGATACACTGCGGTGGCAGTGATGTGATCCCGTGCAGACTGTTGCCGAAATACAGGACCTCACTGCGGAACTGACTCTGACGCGGATCGATAAACTTCACGTCCGCGATCTCCTCTTCGACATTATCGGAGAGGATCGTTATGTCTGAGATCTCACTGAGATAATCCATTAATTCTCTGAAAATCATTGTGTCAGCTCCCTTCTGTTATACAAATCTCACAATAGTACATTAGTTCATAATGCACAAAATGTCAAATGCATCCAATTGGGGATAAGTGCTGGTTTTAGCAGTAAAATGGGATTTAGGGGGATAATGATTCCTTAACCCCTGTTTTTGTGGGACAATGGCCTAGTTCACAGTGCACAAATGTACTGTGTTGTTTTATATAGGCTTGATAATGCAAGCATCCAATGCTGTTTCTATAATTAACTATAGGAAAGTATTTCTTTTTCTTGTTGTGCCCGGAAGGCATGGAGACACAGTAAAACGATAATCGTTATTATTTCTATTCTATGGGAGGAGGAAGAAAATGTACGATAAGCTATTTGAGAAAGGCAGGATCGGCAATGTTGAGCTCAAGAACCGTCTTGTAATGACACCGATGGGGACCAACCTGGCTGAACTCGACGGAACCGTTGGTCCTGCGATGCTTGCATACTTCGAGGCAAGAGCAAAGGGCGGATGCGGTCTGATCATGCCTGAGATCTGCAAAGTAAACGAAAAGACAGGTGTAGGAATGTTCCGCCAAATCGCCGCGACAAGCGACAGACACATCCCTTCACTCGCAAAACTCGCAAGTACAGTTCATAAGTATGGAACCAAGATATTCATCCAGCTCCATCACCCTGGCCGTGAAGGAGTGTCTTCACTGATCGGCGGACAGCCATGCGTTTCTGCATCTGACGTAATGTGCAAGGTATCGATGCAGGAGACACGTCCTATGACGCTCGACGAGATCCATGAGCTGGTGGGACAGTTCGGCGATGCCGCACTACGCTGCAAGAAAGCCGGGATCGACGGCGTTGAGCTTCACTGCGCTCACGGCTACCTGCTCCAGCAGTTCCTCTCGCCATATACAAACAAGAGAACAGACGAATACGGCGGAAGCTTTGAGAACCGTATGAGGATCGTCCTCGAGATCATCGAAGACATTCGTAAAAAGTGCGGTCCAGACTTCCCGCTTGGCTGCAGAGTGTCGGTAGATGAGTTCCTTTCGAACATAGGGGTCACAGAGGACTATATCCACATCGAAGACGGTATCAAAATCTGCATGACTCTTGAAGCCGCAGGCGTTGACTTCATCGACGTAAGCTGCGCTCTCTATGAGACAGGCCTTTGCGCTATCGAGCCGATCTCGTTCCCGCAGGGATGGAGAAAGCCGTTCATCAAGGCTGTTAAAGAGCACGTCAACGTACCGGTCATCGCTGTATCGGCAATCCGCGAGCCAGAGGTAGCAGAAGCGTTCCTCGAAGAAGGCGTTGTTGACTTCGTCGGCTTCGGAAGAACATGGCTTGCTGATCCTGAATGGGGCAAGAAGGTACAGGAAGGCAGAGTAGGCGAACTCAAGAAGTGCATCAACTGCCTCAGATGCTTCGAGACACTGATGGGACTCAACGCACAGGGTCTGCCGTTCGAGTGCGCTGTCAACCCTCTGACATGCAACGAGTACAGGTACGGCGACCTCGAGCCTGACACAGCAGGACACAAGGTTGTAGTCGTCGGCGGAGGTCCGGGAGGAATGATGGCTGCCGAGACGCTTGCCAAGAGAGGCGTCAAGGTCACCCTCATCGACCGCCAGGAGAGCCTCGGTGGAACAGTCAACCTGGCTAAGCTCCCTCCTCTCAAAGAGAGAATGGAGTGGATCGCTGACTACTACAGAGACAGCTTCGCCCGTCTCGGCGTAGACGTACAGCTCGGCAAGGAAGCTACCGCAGATGATATAGCAGCTCTTGAGCCGGATGCAGTAGTGCTCGCGACAGGATCAAAGGCTATCTTCCCTAAGTCGCTTCCTGGGATCGACGGAGGTAATGTCTACACGATCGAAGAAGTGCTTACAGGCAGGAAGGATATCTCGGGCAAGTCGGTAGCTATGGTAGGCGCCGGCCTTACAGGTCTTGAAGCAGGTGAGTTCCTCGGCGAAAGAGGCTGCAAGGTCACATTCGTCGACATGCTCAAGGCAGCAGGCACGAACGCGTACAAGAACAACGTGCTCGACATCATGTCCAGACTGAACAAGATGGATATCGAATGGGCTCTTGGCCACGCTCTCAAGGAGATCCAGCCTGACGGAGTCATCGTCGAAAACGTTGACACAAAGGAAGAGAAAAAGATCGATGCAGAAGCTGTAGTGCTCTCACTCGGTTACAAGCCTGATCAGAGCCTTAAGACTGCTCTCGAAGAGAAGGGCATCCCTGTAAGCCTGGTAGGTTCGGCTATCAAGGACGGCACGATTGCTCCGGCTACAAGAACAGGCTACGAAATAGGCGCAAGCCTCTTCAAGGCACCTGCAAAGAGCTTCGTAATGCCTAAGGAAGAGCTGTCACAGTTCTGCAAGATTTCATACATGAACGGACAGGAAGGCGTCTACCTCGCATATCTCACATATCCTGAGGCAATCGAGAAGATCCTGCCGGCTCCTCTGAAGCCGTTCCAGGTACCGGTCGTCACAGTTTCGGCATGCCACATCAAGGATCCTTCATTCGCTGACAATTACTATGAGACCATCATCGGTATCTATTGTACCTACAATGGCCAGCTCGGAATGTATCCGGTAAGCATGCTGCTCGGCGGCGAAGGACAGGAAATGGCCACGTATCTCGGACGCGATAATTCGTCTTATGCGAAGAAGCTCGGCGCGGAGTTTGTTATCCGCAAAACTGATGATGGAAAGGTGACTGTTGGTGTAAACAGGCGCGGCGCTCAGGTGCTCAGCGTTGAGATGCAGCTCGGTCAGTATAACCACCCGCTGACTCATATGCTGTTCCAGGCACCGGCCCAGGGCAAAGAGACTGCCGGATCGGCATTCAACTTCCACTTTGACCGCCTGCCGGATGAGAATGGTGTGTGGAGGTATACAAATACCTGTCTCGTTTCCACTCTTATTAAGTATAAATATGACTCCTGGGCACCGGGCTTTATCAACAAGCTTGAGATCAATTCTACAACGGATGATCCATGGGGCTGCCTCCCGGTCAACACAATCATTGGCGGCGCGTATGCGGAGAACAATCTCCTCATCACGAATCTCCAGAAACTCGAAGATGTTGACGCAAAGCAGCTCATGCCGATGATCATGCCGGCGTGGTACGACAAGACCACTTTCATGCAGACAGGACGCAAGTAGGGAGGATCACTGATGAAAGAATTCAAAGGTAAAGTAGCGATCATTACCGGAGCAGCTTATGGTTTTGGTAAGGAGTTCGTAAAGCAGGCCGCGCAGCGCGGTATGAAGATCGTTGCTGTAGATATAATGGGCGAAGAGCTTGCAAAACTCGCAGCGATTGCTAAAGAGAACGGCGCTGAGGACATCACTCTTATCACAGCTGATGTAGGCATCTATGAGGAGACTGAAAAGGTCGTTAATACTACTCTCGAGAAGTACGGCCAGATTGACCTTCTCATGAATAACGCAGGAGTAGCGGTACCTGGCAACGGATACAATCTGCCTCTCCGCGACTGGGAGTGGATCGTACAGACAAACCTCATGTCGCACATCTACTTCATGCGCCAGGTCATCCCTGTAATGATGAAGCAGGGAACACACTGCAACATTATGAATACATGCTCGGTAGCAGGTGTCATCAACTGGCTCGGAATGGTCCCATACTATACGACAAAGCATGCGGCAGTAGCTCTCGCAGAGAGCACCAACTACGAGCTCCAGGCGATCGGCGCAGACATCGCAATGGGAGTTTTCTGTCCTGGTTATGTACAGACCAACCTTGACCACAGTGAATGGTACCGCCCTGAGAGATTCAAGGACGATTCCGATCCTTACTATCAGAGCGAGGAGTTCAAGAAGGGTCAGGCTGAAGCCAAGTTTGTCATCGAGACAGGATATCCTATCGAGGGTCATGCTGAGCAGGTATGGGAGGCTATCGAAAACGATCAGTTCTACGTACTGCCACATGAGAAATATGACGGATTCCTCAAGCTCCAGACAGGTGAAAAGCTCCAGCGCAAGAGCCCTAACCTCGCGGAGGTCATGGCGGCGCTCAAGGGCGGAGCTCAGACAGAATAAACGAGCAGTTGTAATTATCTGTATAAGAAATGGACCGCTGCAGCCTGCAGCGGTCCGTCAAATCTACTCAGAAATAGAAATCGAAGGTCGATAGTCGCGGAAATGGTCGGAGCGTGAAAGCACATAACGCTCAGACAGTTGCAACGGTTTCCCGGACTTACGATAAACATTCGACTACCCCTTCATCCACCAGTAACGATGGGGCTGTCGCACAATAAAAGTGTGGCAGCCCCATTTATCCGGCGTTATCCGGCGCATTCCCGGTAGCCAGAGCGTTCTGTATTATCAGCTCCGCTGACCCTCTCTTGAGCTGGCATATCCTGTGCATATCCTGAACGTACTCTTCGCTCATGCCGCACTGCAGCCAGTCGATGATCAGCCCGAAACATGCGCACTTGTGGTACCTGATGAAGAGCTCCCTGTCGCTTTCGGATACAGGCACGTCAGGGAAGACCGTCTCCGAGTATTTTCTGATCACGTGCTCGCATATCCTCCACAGGGAAGAAATGTTGGAGTGGCTGCCCGAACTGAATATGTGCATGATGACGCGCTTGTTGGCGCGGGCGAATTCCATTGCCGCAGCAATGCACTCATCTATGGAGTTGAGCTGCGGATACTCAAGTACAAAATCATCCGCCTTATCTGACAGGATGCCCTCAAGAAGTGCGGGGATATCCTGGTAGTGGTAGTAGAAAGTGTTGCGGTTGATCCCGCATCGCTCAGTTATATCTCTTACAGTTATCTTCTCTAGAGGCTTTTCGGCAAGGATATCCAGAAAAGCCTGGTTGATCGCTTTCTTGGTAAGTTCAGAAGCGGCCATATGAGAACCCCCTTTCATTGCTTTGGCCTGAAAGTCAGGCAAAACCGGTGATTTGCCCGGTTTCTGTGCATCACCTGACAATTATCTGTGCAACATCCTTTCCCGGAGAGTTATTATGATGCCGGTACAAGATGACCATAGGTCAGATAATGATATCAGATGGCAGTCTGCAATTAAAGATTCATGAAAGGTCGTGAAAGATATGAAGATTAGTAAAAGAGCTATAAACGTAGCGGTATTTACAGCTGTGGCTCTGATGTTCGTTATGGTTTTCGGTTACACATTCAGAATGTTCAGCGAGATCAAAGCTATGGATCTCAGCGGACTTGATTCAGATAAAATGGGCATCGCAGCAACAAATATTACAGAGGACAGCAGCAAGGCTGAGCCGGGCGAGGCTGATGCGGTCGCCAAAGTTGAGACTGTAATGCTGAACAGCATGGATGCCAGGGACATGACAGCCAGCATCAGGGCAGACTATGACAACAACAGAATGGTCCTCCTGATCCTCTCGGACGGAACCGAGGCGGCAGCAAAGGCAGATGACCCGGCAGAGTGGAATAAGGTCATCGAACTCGGAGACACCTGCTCAGCAGAAGGTGAGCAGATCCTCAGCAGTAGCGGACTGGAAGGCTGGAGCTTCGATGTTGAGATCCTGAACGATACCTATCCGCAGAACGCGCTCCTTACATTCGCAGATGGTGAGTGCACATACAATGCAAGAATTGCAGAATAACTGATCTGCGTTCACCTGATCCCTGATAACTCGCATAACTGAAATGGGGCTGTCGCACAATAAAAGTGTGGCAGCCTCTTAACTTGCCCGCCTGTTGGCGGGCTCTTTTTGCGCAAGAAGCTGAAAGCCTTGAAAATGCAACGCAAAATCAAACGCAAATAAATACGATTGCTCTCCATCTGGACAATGACTACGCTGGCAGAAACACTCAAGACAAATGGCGCGGGATTAATCTGAAATCACAGCTGCGTATGATAATATAAAAGTAGCTGAAATATGTCGCAAAGATATATAAATCGGCAGTTTGCAGGAGCTGACAGATTGAATGAAAAGAGGAATGATATGATACTGGATGCACGTAACGAGAGCATAAATATCAATGGCTTTGACTGCGATTACATCAGCTTCGGGAAAGGAAAGGATCCGCTTATCATGCTTCCGGGAGTAGGGGACGGATTCAAGACAGCAAAAGGTGTTGCCTTGCCGTTTGCCTTGATGTACAGATGCTTCGCGGAGAGTTTCAGAGTGTATGTTTTCAGCAGAAGAAACGATATGCCTGAAGTTTTCACCACCGCAGACATGGCAGATGATCTGGACGACATAATGGAAGCCTTGGGCATAGGGCCTGCAAGCGTATTCGGAGTATCTCAAGGGGGCATGATAGCGCAGCAGATGGCGATCCGTCATCCGGATAAGGTGAGCAGTCTTGTGCTTGCGGTCACTGCGTCCCGACCTAATGATATAATGAGGGAGTCTCTTGAAACATGGATTGGAATGGCTGACAGAGATGATTATAAAGGCATCATGCTCGATACTGCGGAGCGCTCATACACTGGAGATTATCTTGAACGGGCAATAATGATAAACGGGATGATCGCGGCCGCAAAGCCTAAAGACTATACGAGATTCAGGATCCTATGCAGATCTTGTCTTGACCATGATGTTTTCGATGATCTCCATAAGATCAGCTGCCCGGCCCTGATCATAGGTGCGGATCAGGATAAGGTGCTGGGAACGGCGGCGTCAGAAGAAATTCAGGGAATGATCCCGAACAGCCAGCTGTATATGTATGAAGGTTACAGCCACGGAGTGTATGAACAGGCCAAAGATTTTAACAGCAGAGTCCTTAGGTTTCTTATGCGCCAGAAAATCGGTATCTGCGGGAACACTGAGGAAAAAATCACTATCGGAGAAGGTACCGGGTATCCGCTGAACGGAGCTCTGACACTGCCGCATGATGTTTCGAAGCCTGTTCCGGCTGTTGTGATGGTGCATGGGTCCGGCCCGAGCAACATGGACGAAAAGGTCGGCAAACTGACACCGTTCAAAGATCTTGCGGAAGGGCTGGCCGCTCATGGGATTGCTTCGCTGCGATACGATAAACGCACATATGCCCATGCAGGGAGGATCAAGAAATTAAAGGGCGGTATTACTGTAAAGGAAGAGACGATAGAGGATGCTGTCCTTGCGGTCAGGCTGCTTAAGGACGATCCGCGCATCGATCCGGATCAGATATACATTCTGGGGCACAGTATGGGAGCTATGCTTGCGCCGCGAATAGATGCGGAAGGAGCAGATGTAAAAGGCCTTATTATGATGGCCGGTACACCATACCGTCTGGAAGAAATCGTTCTCAGGCAGCTGAAGCAGGCCGGTGAAGAAAGATCTTTCCTTAAGTATGTTGTCGGTATCGAAAACCGGATCTTCTCACGGAAGTTCGGGAATCTGTATAGTATGAGTGATGAGGAGGCAAAGGAGAAGAAATTTGCCGGAGGCATACCTCTCTATTATTTCAAGGAAATGGGACGCAAGACTGCTGCAGATTATTTGCTCGAAAACAGCAAGCCGGTCCTCATAATGCAGGGCGGAAAGGATTTCCAGGTGCTGGCAAATGAAGATTTTGCATCATTCCGACAACTGCTGGCAGGAAGAAGCAACACGTTTTTCAAACTGTATCCGGAGCTGGATCATGCGTTTGTGTATGCCATCTGTGATGACATCACTAAAGCGTCAAAAGAATATAATGTGGAGCGACATATTGGAAAAGAAGTAATAAAAGATATTGCAGATTTCATTAATAGATCTTAACAGAGTTAGACAACTTCCCATTTGTCTAGGATGTTACCAAATCGGGACTGACAAGCCTAAAACAAAGATCGCTATAGCTGTCGTTGTGCTTACTGTATATGTAGATGTCTAAAGAACAGTGATTCACCCATGAAATCGATTCTGATCAAAAATACAACAAGAGAAGAACGCGAGCAGATCGTAGCTGAATCTATCGGTAACATTGATGGTGCCTGTGATGGCTGCGCTGCAGGTCTTGCGGAAATGTATCAGGAGTATATTGATGGCAAGAGAGAAATCTGTGATATCAATATGGAGTTTAGCAGGCGATATGATTAATCCAACAGGTTACAGAGAATTCAAGGAGCTTATGCTCCATTCATTTATCTGCAATTTAGCTCTAAAAAGAAATCTCTGGAGTTGTAACTGAGTTTTTAATATAAGTATGTTTCAAAAAATCCCATAACTATGGTATTATTTAGCCATGGAGGTGACAATGATGCCAAGAATCATTCCTATCAGAGAACTTAAAAATACTAATAACATCTCGGAACTATGCCGCAGCACAAACGAACCTATTTTTGTAACTAAGAATGGTTATGGAGAGCTGGTTGTAATGAGCATGGAGACATATGAGGAGCAGCTTCGCAGATTGGAGTTCTATCAGGAACTGGCGATTTCTGAAAAGCAATTTGATGAGGGCAAATATAAGGAAGCCAGAACAGCACTTTCCGAGTTGAGGGCCAAGTATGCTCTATAAACTTGTTATATCTGAGAGAGCAGAGATGCATATTGATAACATACTTGACTATGTTGTCAATATACTGAAAAATCCCGGAGCTGCCAGAGCCATAATTATTGATATTGAGGAAGCGTATAATAGACTGGAATATATGGCAGAAACATTCGGGTACTGCAATGACAGATATCTTGCTGACCGGGGATATCGAAAAATAGCACTTTCGGGGCATGATTATCTGATTTTATATCGTGTAGAGGGGCAGGAAGTCCGCATCTCGGGAGTGTTTCACATGAGAGAGAATTATGCGCAGAAGCTATGATTGTTAAAGGGGACGTAACTATTCAGAACTCCCTCTGAATTTCGAATAATCGGCACGCTCTTGACGCCCGCCCAAGCGGGACCCGCCCCTGGGTTCCGCGTGCCTCATGTTATTGCAGGACGATCTCCGGATTTCCTGCA
>Ga0256407_10012044_pt1 | contig 11835 bp, 8 predicted proteins | sample RumenRJG_04DNA_FD_193489 | JGI IMG/M metagenome (GOLD analysis project Ga0256407, IMG submission 193489) | Bovine rumen microbial communities from Lethbridge, Alberta, Canada - RJG_04 | ecosystem: Host-associated > Mammals > Digestive system > Stomach > Rumen | place: Canada: Alberta | collected... | reverse complement strand
AAAAGAAGGCCTATCTGTATTTAATCCTGTGTAACCATCATCAATATAAAAATCAATTAGTTCAAATTCTTCTCCTAGTTCTTCAACTTTTCGTGAAATTATACTTCTCTGACTACTTATACTATCACTTTCGTCTTTATCTCCATCCTCTCTTGATAATCTTAAATATCCTGCTACTTTATAAATTGTATTTTGCATCTTAGTTGTCCTCCTTTACAACATTTTCTTATAACGGAATAAATCAAAAGGCGAACCCAAAAGAATAGTTATTATTTAAGCATTTTGCAATTTTTCTAATGCATATCTAACAAAAACATTGTATATATCATCACTATTAGAATCTTCTTTAGTTTGTGAAATTACCGTATAATTTTTACCATCAATAGTATAAACTTCTTCTACCTTTTCCATTACATTCACTCCCAATTAAAAATATTAATGTGTTTTCAAAAATATTACTAATTACAAGTGAAACCAGTATTATTTCACATAGAAATTTCACCTCTTCGCTGTTAATGGATAATGGTTTTTCTAACTATATGTTTTATAATAGTTGATATATAAATAAAAACCATTATCCATTAACTCTTCGCTAATAAAATTTCGCAGTGTATGTTTACATAATTACGAAAATGTGCTATAATTAACTTAATTCTTTTATAGGAGGGATACTATGAACGTTAATCTGGAGCGGATAACTCCGGATATGGCCAGAAACTTCTGGGAGATGGCTACAGATTCAGGTGTAGCCAAGTTCCTTCCGGATTTCGTAAGGGATTATAAATCTACCTGTGAAATGGTAGATGAATTTTCTAAATACGATTTTCACAGAAATCATGCTTATATGATTTTCTGTGATAAAAATCCGGTAGGTTTTTTATCTGCCGAGTATTCGAGAGAATACGGCGGATTTTACACCTGCTGCTTCCTGGCCTCGAATTTCAGAGGGAAAGGCATTATGGCTAAGGCCATAAATTCCCTTCTGAATATCCTCGAGGCAAAAGGATTGGAGGATATTCCTCTGATCTTTGACATTTCGGAGGACAATTTTCCGTCAATTCACCTGGCGGAAAAATTAAAATCCAGAAAACTAAAAGTTTATACAGACGCGTATGGAAAAACATACCGTCTGTATAGACTGTATGCCTAAAACCACCCCACCCCACAGGGATAATTTCCTGTGGGGCTATTTAATAGATTTATTATATGTCTAAAATCTTTACCTCTAAAGAAAAATTTTATCTTAGGTTAATTTCTAATTTCCGTCATCTGGAACTCCATGTCCTGCATCTAATACAATTACTTTATTTGATACTGGAAGACTAACAGTTTGAATTGTTTTTTCTTCTTTTGTTGCTCTATACGTTCCTCCTACTAATAATGAAATCATTAGTAGTCCTATACATAATAATATTTTCTTTTTTTGTAATATAATCATATACAATAACACCCCTATATTTTTTTATTATATTATATGGGGTCTGCTAAATCTTTATACTATTAATTATATCATACAAATAGTTTAAATTTTTCTTTTATTAACTGCATATGCACTTCCTAGGGTTATCTTTGCCATGTGTTTTACTTGAGCACCTACTTCTCCTATTTCTAAAATGTTACGAAATCTACCTCTATTTACCTCTACAACTCCAATCGATAAAGAAATTAATGGAAATTGTTCAACTATACCTTTTCTATTTACTACCTCTATGTATCCTTTTTCTTTATCATTTTCATTGAAATAATCTAATATTTTATGATCAAATTCTAATAAAATATTTTGACATACTTTTTCATAATTTTCTTTGTTTATAATTGCTACAAAATCATCTCCACCAATATGACCTACAAATGCATTTTCTATTTCACAATCGTGTACATTTTTTATTATAATATTGGCTGTTAATTTAATAATTTCATCACCATTAATAAAACCATATGTATCATTATATGCTTTAAAATTATCTAAATCGAAATATAAAACTGCGAATTCTTCTTCTTTAAATAATCTCTTTTTTAATTCTGCTTGTATTTGTACATTTCCTGGTAGACCTGTTAATGGACTTACTCTTCTGTTGTTATTCATTAATTCTACAATATTTTTTACTGTATAATATAGGTATTCTTCATCAATAGGTTTTTTTATAAAATATTCAACTGATTTACTTAATACTTTTATTCTATGCTCTTTATTGGTATTAGAAGATACAACAATAATAGGTGTAATACTGTTATCTTCATTTTTTCTAATTGTTTCACACAATTTTAAAATATCTATATCAATATCATCTTCGTGTATTATAATTAATGCTGGTATACTTTCTAAAGATTTCTCAATTTCTGCAGATGTAAGATTTTTAAATTTATACTCTTTTTCTTTTTCAAACATTTTTTTTAATGTTTGAGTTAAATTAAGATTTTTGTCTATGATATTGATTTCTTGATACATTCTTTTATTCCTTTCTTACATTATTTATTATGTCTTATTTCATCTATTTTTTGGCTTAAAAATTCTGTAATTTTCTCGGATTTCATTGTTGGAAATGCTTTCTTTAATCTAATAGTTTGTTTTAATAACTTTCTTTTTAGTTTTGCCTGTTGAATTTTTAATTCGTCAATTTTTTGTTGTAAAGCATCTAATTTAGCTGTTTTAGTAGTATTAGTTAATTCTTTTAATTCATTTAATTTAGTTTTAATTGTTTCATTTAATTCTGATAATTTACTAATTCTAATATCAATTTTCTTAACTTTTATCATTGTAACAATTGCATCTATTAATAAATATCCACCTAAAACAATTATACCTATAAATAACATATCTCGTGGTATTTTGTCTAAATTTTCTACTACTAATGGATGAATATATTTTATAAAAATTACACCTAATATTCCCCAGAATATAGAATTTACTAAACATATTCTTCCCTTTATATTAAATTTATTATTCGAGTAATCCCAATATTTTGTATGAAATATTTTTTCTAGTAGCCATCCTACAATATATTCCCAAATTGATAATGCTACAAATCCGATTATAAATACTAAAATTATATTTTCCTTATAATTATTTAAGAATAGGTACATTATAATTGCACCTATTCCATAGATAGGGCAGAATGGCCCGTAAAGGAAACCTGTATTAATAAATTTTTTTTCTGCAATACTTCTATAAATTGACTCTATTATCCATCCCATAAAAGAATATATAATAAAATAACTCAATAAATTATTTATTAGCATAAAATTCCCCTATCTTAATTATTGATTATAATGGCATATACCCTCAAATTTTGATTTTCCATTATATATGTTATATGCATTTACTACTAATATATAATCACCATATGATGGCATTCTAATTCTATATATTGCTTTATTTATATTTCCATTAGAATCTTTTTCTGTGCTTAATCCCTCAGAATTTTGAGTAACATCTACTGTATATTCTCTACCATTTACAATATATTGTATTTGTTTTACACCTTCAGTATCTAATACAGTTATTACTAAATCAGATTTATCTTGTGATACAGATATTTTAGGTGGCTCTACTCCTTTTACTTCTAGTGTTTTTGTTTGAGTTGAGTTTAAAACATCTACTGCATTTACAGTAATAGTATTTAGTCCTTTTGGTATTTCTATTTCTTTTTCTATTATTTTACTATTATTTGAGTCCACATCTACTTTTATTTCTTGCTCATTATTCCACTTATAAGTAATATATAGTAAGCCTGAACTATCTGTCGCTGTTATTTTTAAATAATTATTATTATTTACTACAGATAAATCTATTTTTAAATCATTTTCTACAACATATTCTTTTTCATATGTTGTTTCTTTTCCATTAATATCAATTACTCTAATTGTTAATTTATTGTTTCCAATTGGTAATTCTATTTGTTCTGTAACATTTATTTTATTATTTACTTTAATTGTTTCATCTGGTTCTTGATTCCATTTGTAAATAATTTTATCTATTTCTTTATCATGAGAAACTTTAATATTAATATAATTTCCATCTCTAATGACTTCTACTTGTGGTTTTGTATCTTCTACTTGTGCTTTTATACTTTTTATTTTTTCTGAATTTTTGTAGAATGAATAACTGTTTTCAGCTACTAGTATAATTCCAAATATTATTATGAAAACACAAAAAAAAGTTACAATTTTATTAATTGCAATTGGTGCTTTTTTTTCTTCTTTTACAAAAAGAATTTGATTCATTTATTTTTCACCCTCTTTTCAAAAATTATACCACATCATATATTTATTGTAAACAAATATTTTTTATCAATTATGGAAATTTTATTATATTTGATTTTATTTAAATTTATAAAGCAAGAATGGAAATTAAAATTTCTATTCTTGCTTCTTTATTATTTTTTATTAAAGAACAAATTTCTTAATTAGAATAATTCCTCCTGATAGTGTAGCTAAAATTACTCCTGTTAATAAGAAGTATACTCTCATTTGACCTGTTCTTACTGATAACATTACTGGTGCATCATCTTGATCATCTTCTTCTGGTACATTATTATCTGGAGTTGAATCTATGTCATCGTCACTATCTTTACTAATTTCTGCAATATTAACTTTTAATCCCATATTGTCTTGTCCATTGATCCATGTTAATAATACATCTACTGTTGCTGTTTCTCCTGGTTGTAATAATGTGTTTTGTAATTGTGTAGTTGAAATTACTCCATTTCCTAAATCTGTCCACAATGGATTATCTTCTGCCACAAATTTTAATCCTTCTGGTATGTGATCTTTTAATTCATATGCATATCCTGCAATTGTTCCTTCATTTATTACTTTTATTTGATATCTAAACTTAACTGTAACTTTGTCAATTTTTTTATGGTATATTTCTACTTTAACAATTGGTTCTGGATTTTCATCTCCTGTATGTCCACTTTCAATAATATTAGTATCTCCATTGTCTGTAACAATTGCTTGACTTACCCATTTCTTTAATGCTAAATCAAAATATTTTACTTTTATCTTTTCAATATCTTGATCATCTTCTCCGTCATTCCATTCTCCTGGAGTTGAATCTATATCGTCACCACTATCTTTTTGTATTTCTGCTTTATTTATAATAACTCTATCAGATGTCTCTGGTTCTACTACCTTAAATGCTACTTTTACGTCTTTGTAGTCTGGATTTGTTTTGCTAATTTCTTTAGATTCATCAAATGGATTAATCTTATTTTGTCTGTTTTCTGTTTCTTTTTCTTCTGACAAATAATCTGTTATTATTACTTCTGCGTCTTGTGCATTTGTAACTTCTACATATTCTTTTTGTCCATTTGTTTCTACTACTTTATACATCTTCCATTCATACTCTTTATTAGTATCATTATCTGGTAAAAACTCTAATCCTTCTGGTATATTATCTTTTACCTGTTCTGCATATCCTTCTACTTTTCCTTCATTATATACTCTTATTGTATATGTTATTATGTTATTTGTTCTTACATCTAAAGCATCCTTTGTATGTGTATATACTATTTTACCTGCTACTTTATCATATGAAACCTCTGGATATCTGTTATTAACTGCTGTATCATTTACTCCTGTTATAAATTTTCTTAGTGCTAAATCAAATGGTTTTACTTTTATATTTTCAATATCCTGATCATCTTCTCCGTCATTCCATTCTCCTGGAGTTGAGTCTATATCGTCATCACTATCTTCTTGTATCTCTGCTCTATTAGTAATAATCCTTTGAGATGTACTTGGCTCTATTACTTTAAATGCTACTTTTACATCTTTATATGATATTGTGTTATTATCTTTATCAAACGCTTCTAATTTATTTTGTCTGTTTTCTGTTTCTTTTTCTTCTGACAAATAATCTGTTATTATTACTTCTGCATCTTCTGCATTTGTAACTTCTACATATTCTTTTTGTCCATTTGTTTCTACTACTTTATACATCTTCCATTCATATGTACGATTTGTTTCGTTATTTGGTAAAAATTCCAATCCTTCTGGTATATCATCTTTTACAAGTTCTGCATATCCTGCTACTTTTCCTTCATTATATACCCTTATTGTATATTCTACTATATTTCCCTTTTCAACTTCTACTGGATCTTTTGTGTGATTATATACTATTTTACCTGCTACTTCATCATAAGTTGGTACAGGCTCTCTATTTGTAATTGCTGTATTATTTACTCCTGTTATGAATTTTCTTAGTGCTAAGTCAAATGGTTTTATTATTAATTTTTCAAAATCATCATCATCTTCTTGCCCTGGTATATAAGTGCCTGTCTCATTATCTTTATAGTTTGGTAATTCTTCGTCTGTTGGTAGATATGGAAGTGTTTCTTCTCCATTATTTGAATCTCTATCTTTTATATCGTCTCCATTTTCGTCTTGATATTTTGTTATTTCTGCAATATTCGTAATCTTTTGATCTACTGTTGCATTAGATTTAACTCTACACTTAATTTGTACATCTCTAGAATATAATTGATATGTATCTTCTACTCTCGTTGGATTTGTTTGTTTTCTTGCTGCTTGAAGTATTTTTTCATTGCTACCTAGCTGTGGTTTCTTTAAATAATCTGTTGTTACTGTTCTTCCATCTTCTGATACTGTCCATCCATATTGTACGTTTAATTCATCTTCAGGTATAAATTCTAAATATTCTGGTAAATGATCTTGTATTTCTGCTGCATATCCATCTATTTCACCTTCATTATATACTCTTAATGTATATACTACTTCATCACCTTTTTTTACAATTACAGGTTCCTTTGTATGGTTATAATCTGCTGTTGTAATTTTTACTCCATTTACTATTTTATTTAATTTTGATGTATCAACATCTGGCTCTCTTGAATTATTATCTGTTAATTCCTCTGAATTTACTTTTGTTATGAATTTTCTTAATGATAAGTCAAATGGTTTTATTATTAATTTTTCAAAATCATCATCATCTTCTTGTCCTGGTATATAATCGCCTGTTTCATTATCTTTATAGTTTGCTAAATTTTCCCCTGTTGGTAGATATGGAAGTGTTTCTTCTCCATTATTATTTGAATCTCTATCTTTTATATCGTCTCCATTTTCGTCTTGATATTTTGTTATTTCTGCAATATTTGTAATCTTTTGATCTACCGTTGCGTTAGATTTAACTTTACACAAAATTTTAATATCTTTATAATCTAATCTATATGTATCTTCTACTCTTGTTGGGTTTGTTTGTTTTTCTGCTGCTTTAATTATGTTTTCGCTTGTTTCTTCATTTTCTTTACTTAAATATGTAGTTGTTACTGTTCTTCCATCTTCTGATACTGTCCATCCATAATCTACTCCATCAACTATTCCAGAATCAAATTCTAAATATTCTGGTAAATGATCTTGTATTTCTGCTGCATACCCATCTACATATCCTTCATTATATACTCTTAATGTATATACTACTTTATCATTTTGTTTTACCTTAATAGGCTCTTTTGTATGGTTATAATCTGCTGTTGTAATTTTTACTCCATTTACTATTTTATTTAATTTTGATGTATCAACAACTGGCTCTCTTGAATTATTACCTGTTAATTCCTCTGAATTTACTTTTGTTATGAATTTTCTTAATGATAGGTCAAATGGTTTTAAAACTATATTGTCATAATCTTCATCATCTTCTTTATATGTTGGCCATGTATTATCGTCATCATAATATTCACTACTATTTTCTTTTTTCCATTCTTCTGGTTTTGAATCTCTGTCATCAATTTCTTTTCCATCTGTATCTGAATCATCTGTTATAGCTGCTTCATTTCTTATTATTTTTTCTAATACATCTTCAGATGTTACTTCCATTTTTACATAGACATCTTTATAAGCTAAATTTTCTTTTGTTTTTGTTCCATCATTTTCACCAAAAGCTGTTAATAAATTTTGTCCATCAGTAGTTTCTTTTTCTTTTGATAAATAGTCTGTTGTTATTTTACGATTATCACTTTGAGATACACTCCATCCATATTGTATATTTATCTCATCTTCTGGTAAAAATTTTAATCCTTCTGGAATGTTTTCCGAAATTTCTTTTGCATACCCATCAACTAAACCTTCATTATATATTCTTAATCTATATGTAACTTCGTCTCCTTTTTTTACTAGAACTGGATCTTTATCCATTTTATATGTAGCAGTTGTTACTAATTCTCCATTTATTATTTTATTTAAATTTTCAACATTTATATCTGTTAATCTCTCTTCTTGATCGACTTCATTTACTTTTACAATACTTTTGATTAGTTTCAAGTCAATTTCTGGTGGATTTAAAATTAACTTTTCAAAGTCATCATCATCTTCTTCTCCTTCATAATACTCGTTACTATTAGCAAGAGCTTCTACACTATATTGATTTTTTCCTGTATAATTCTCTAAATCAATAGGATTTGGAGTTCTCTCTGTATCTGTACCAGAATCACGATCTGGATTTACATTTTGTCCATTTTCATCTGTCATTCCTGATATATATGCAATATTAGTAATTATTGTGCCTTTAGGAATATCAATATTGTCTCTAACCTTACATTTAATTTGAACATCAATATAATCTAATGTTTCTCCAACATGATATGCAGACAATTTTGTTCCTTTTTCTCCTCTATTTCCATACAAATTACTTTGTATGCCTGTTGATTCTGTATTTTTAGAGGTAATATCTGTTGTTATTGTTTTATTATCACTTCCAATACTCCATGCATAATCAGTATTTAATTCTGGACAAAATTCTAACCATCCTGGTAGTTTATCTGTTATTTCTGATACATATCCATCAAGTTCTCCTTCATTATATACTCTTATTGTATATGTAACTATGTCTCCTTTTTTTACTGATAAAGGATCTTTTCTATGTTTGTAATTTGCTGTTGTAATAGTTTGTCCCTCTACTTCTGTATTTATTACTGTTGGATCAACAATTGGCATCCTAGTATTTTCTACTGTATTACCATTAATTGCAGTAATAAATTTTCTTAAAGCAAAGTCATAATTCTTTTGAGGAATATTTATTTCAATATTACCCTCATCTATAGATGGTTCTTTTTCAACATATACAAGTGGTTGATTTTCTTGATAGGTAGTTGCATCTGTAGTTATAAATATTGCATTCGTTTTTTGATAATTTATTCTATATTCAAATTTCAATTTTTGACTTTGATATTGTACGTTAGATGGTATTAAAGCATAAATATTTATTGTCTCTCCAACTTCAAGATTTTCTATTGCTTCATTAATATTAGTAATTGTATTTCCATTTTCATCTATTAATGTATATGCTGGTCCAGTAAAAGTTAGAGTTAAATCATAAGATAAATTTGTATTTTTAGTTATACTATATGGTCCAAATTTAAAATTATTATTATTGTCTTCTACAACTGTTGCATTATTTTTATTTATACTTAAAGGTATCAATTTTCTATTCTCGTAATAATCTATTCCATCTGCATTATTTATTTCTGCATTACTAATAAAGTATGTAAATAATTTCTCCATTGCATTTTGACGCACCTCTCCCGCAACTTCCAAATCTGCCAATGCTTGGTAATTGTCGTTTTGTCCTATATAAATTGTAGTGAAATTTGATCCATTATATACATTTTGATCAAAGTTCGTGTAATACCAAATAGCTAATTGTTGTACTACCTCTATATCATCATCGGATAAAGAAGCTCTTTGCCCTGAATAATTGTTTGAACCAATATCCGGTATAGCTTTTAATAATAAGTTCTCTTTATCATCCTCTGATGACTTTCCTGGTATATATATATTATCTAAAATCCATAATATTTTATTATAATTACCCTTATATGTGTCAATCAGCTCGCTTGTTAAACCATCATTTTGCAATAAAGGTGTCATAATATTATCCAATATATCTCCTTTTTTAGTATTCATATCATAATTTACTTGATAATTAGGATATTTCTCTGTACTAGATGTAGATGTAAAACCTACTCCTGCTCTTAAACAATAAATTAATGGCTTTCCCTCATCTTCACTGCCTGGTTCTTCGTCAGAAATATAATTTGGATACCTAACTATTTTCCATACAGTATTATTTCTTCCGTTTTCACTACTGTCTGTACTACCTACTCTATATCCATATCCGTTTTCTCTACATTCTTTTATTCCCATACGTCCCGTCATTTCAATTTCAGTAGCATTTGTTTCTGTTGTAAATATTGCTAACAAACATACTACCAAAAACATTATTACTATAATAAAAATTCTTTTCTGTTTCATCTTATACCACCTTTTTATTTTTATATTATTTTTCTGCCTATATCATACAACTTTTTAAAACTAAGTCAATAGCGAATTTTGTCAATTTTTATGAAACTTTATTTATGTATTTTTTTTTAGCTTACGGATATTTGCTTTTTTTATAGGTCATTATATATAAGTTCCCGCATATTACAATTATATAACATTTTTGAAATATTTTCAACATATTATGTAAAAAAGTTGCTCTTTTACTTAAATCCGTAGGTTTTTATATTTTTCACATACTAATTAATTGTCTATTGTTTTTTTCTCTTTATTTTTAATATTTTTTACATTCGTAAATTATTTTTTATTATAATAACACTATATTTTTTAAAATTTTTATACATATTTTCATCGCAACTCAAATATACTCTAAATATAAGATTTTTTTCTTGACTTTATTATATATTTTTGGTATTATAATTAAAGTTCCAATTAATGCGGGAATAGCTCAGTTGATAGAGCGCCGCCTTGCCAAGGCGGAGGTCGCGGGTTTGAGCCCCGTTTCCCGCTCCAAAAATGGCGACATAGCCAAGTGGTAAGGCACGAGTCTGCAAAACTCTGATTCCCCGGTTCAAATCCGGGTGTCGCCTCCAAGGTAATCTTTACCGTAAATATTTGTTTTAAAAAAACTATATAAAATATTGCAATACCAAAATTTTATATAGTTTTTTTGTATAATTTAATTTAATAATATCTTTTGATTACAGGATAATATAATTTTAAAATTTATATTAGTACAATTACATACTTTATTTATTATTTTTCGCTACCTTCAGGTAGACTTTTACCTAACTCTTCGTTAAATTCATTTAAAACTTTATTCCCCAAAAATGGTATCTTGGCCACTTTCCTTGTTAAAAAGTCTCTTATATTGTTAATTTGCCTTTTTAATTCTTCAATTTTAGATTCTAATTGTGTATTTGCAGATTCTAATTGTGTATTTTCAGATTTTAATTGTTTATTTTCAGATTTTAATTTTGTATTTGCAGATTCTAATTGGCCATTTTGCATTTCTTTTTCCTTTAATTTATTATATAATTCAATTAACTGTAATTCGCTTTCTGGTGTATATTCTAAATCTTCTCTTCCTAATCCTTGTAACATTCCATAAAAGTCGTTAAGTAATACATCTACTTTTATTTTTTCTTCTTTACTGTTTGCCCCTTGTTTTTCATAACATTCTTTAATAAAATCTATTAAAGTTTCAGATATATTTAATGCTTTAATATTATACATTGGCCTATAATTAGCACCTATTTGACAACCATTCCAATTCGTGTCAGTGCCACAATAACCTTCAAAAATTCTTTCTCCTTCATCTTTAGCAGTATATTTAATCTGGATTATTTCTCCCTCTGGTCTCTGGTAGTGTAAACTAATTTTATATTTTATTTAGTTACACCCCTTGATTTCAGAGGTTTATATCACTTTTTTACAACAAAAAAATGATACCCCCCTCTTTTTATGGTATAATTGTTACGACTAAATAACCAATATTTCCATAAAGGAGTGGTGTATCATGTATACAATTATACCTCT
>Ga0256407_10012043_pt1 | contig 11837 bp, 16 predicted proteins | sample RumenRJG_04DNA_FD_193489 | JGI IMG/M metagenome (GOLD analysis project Ga0256407, IMG submission 193489) | Bovine rumen microbial communities from Lethbridge, Alberta, Canada - RJG_04 | ecosystem: Host-associated > Mammals > Digestive system > Stomach > Rumen | place: Canada: Alberta... | reverse complement strand
ATGCAAGTGGGATATATGTATATCTTGCATTATACATTTTCAAGTCATCTTCTTCAAATGTCTTTTCTTTGATTAATGAATCGATGATTCCATCTTCATTGATATAATTCTCAAATATCTCATTGTGAGGCTTCTCGACAAATTTCCCATATGCTCCAGCATTATTCAATAACTTATATAAAAGAGTGTTATATGCATCTTTATTCTTTTTTGCGATGAGTCTTGAATCATAGTTGTTTTTCACATAGTTTCTCCAAGGAAGCATCCTTGATTTATAACAGAAGCCATCAATGTACTCAATTTGTAAATTTATATAACATTTATACATTGTAGGGATTTCGAAATCAAAGACATATAATTCAATTGAATCTGCAAAGTCTCTTCCGATTAATTTGATTATTGAATGAACTTTTACATCATCATATGAGACTCTTATGTGACATACATTGATATGTTTGAATAGTTTTGTCGGCTTTCCCTTGAAATATTCTCCATAACCATATGGGTGCGGTTTCAAATAGATTTGAGATGGATGCATTTGATGTCCATCAATGTGTAAGATTGGCGAATTTATCTCTTTAAATTGAAAATCTTTTGTTGCATAACAGATTCCACCAGATAGCGCATTTCTTACAAATTCATTTTCTTCTTTTGAAAGCATTGGATATAATTTTCTGAAATCTCGATATGGTTTGAAACTTCTCGGGAAACCAGTCTCCAAAAGTTTCAGCATTGAATAAGATGCCATTGAAACAGCCTTGAAGAAGTCTTTGTTGCCTCTTTCAATTTCTGCTTGTAGAATATCAATGATGATTCTGTTATCTTTGAAGCAATACTCTTTTTCTTCTTTTGGTATTTGATAATTGTGAAGCCTATTCTTTCGATAGTCGATTTCGCCTTTTTGTGTTTCAAGTTTGAATGCCTTTGCAACATTTGCGAGCCCCCCTCCATATATTTTCGCAAGGTCGCGCAAAATGCATTGTCCGCTTGATTTCTTGAACTTGACTTCGACTTGCCACACACTTGACACAGATTTTGTTGAAATTGAATTGAACACTCTCTCATCATTTGGCTCAATTTGAGATTTGAATGTGAAGCCCTTTTCAATTAATACTGGAAGAAGAAAACTCCATTCAAATGAAAGATTGTAGATGTATACACATATATTGTTGCAAGGTCTGCTCTCTTTTGCTGATTTTCTTTTCTTCTCTGTGAGTTTTTCACATCTCTCAATAAATTCATCCATTGTGTAGAAATATGAATTTTCATCATCGATTTTTGATTCATCATTTATGAATGAGCCGAGCCACATTGAAGTTTCTTTCTTCTCGATTGATTCTTCATCATTATGGGATTCGATATCCATCGCATATAATTCAAACTTTTTTCGATGGATTCTTACTTGCAACATATTATAATCTCAGAATCTTTCTCACATTCTCCGCAACATCTTTTGGAGATGCTCCAGAATTTAATTTGTATAATTCATCATAAGCGGGATATATCCAATCTTCCTTGATTTGATACATATTTGCTTCAACATCATCCGCAAGATTGATATTTGTTTCCAGCATCTCTTATTTGAATTATTAAATATTTAACATTCTTTGAATAAGCATATCCGAGTGCATATCTTTCTGCTTCTTCAATTCTGCGGAGCGCTTCTGCCTTTCCATATTTTTCAATAGTGTATTGAATTCTGCTCCATCCAAAATAGCCCGCTTGATGTGGTTTTCCTTTTGTTGCTTTGAATCGCTTTCCCCATATTTTTTTCACTTCTTTGAAGCGCTCTTTGATTTCTTTATCAACAGAATTTATTGATTTTGGATGAGTTCTGTATCTTTCTCGCGTTCTAGTTGCATATTTGAGTTGTTTCTCTCTTGCTTCTGAAAATCCAACTCCCGCCATTTGTCTCGCGACTTGATTCCCCTTTGCTCCAGATGGAAATCTTAATCCATCAATTTCTTTGATTAATATTCCGCCATCTTTTCGCTTTGAGTATCTTATTCTATGCCCTTGAGCAATTAATGTTTGAACTACTTGCAAATTTGTCATATATCCTCCATATAAAAAGAAATGGCGCACATCCTCGAAATATTGATGACATCACTCATCGAGAGCGGTGGCGCAAACCCTCTCGGTGCTAATGCTGAATATCCACTCTGCTATCACTCTCTTATATTTCACTTAATAGAATATGCGCGATTTCATATTTATTCTATATTATTATTTATTTATTTTCAAGTGGTTTTCCGGTGTATTGGTCGAATTTTGGTTGATTGTCTTCTTTTGGTGCTTCTTCTGCTTTCTTTGATTCACAGAATGCGATATGTTCAACAATCAATCTGTATGTGTATCTTGTTTCGCCTTTGTCAGTTGTATATGTATCTTGTTCTAGTTCTCCAGATACACCAATGAGTTCGCCTTTCTTGAAGTATTTTTGAACCGCTTCTGCGAGTCCACCAAATGCATTGCATTGCACAAATGTTGTTTTCTTATTGCCATCTTTTGTTTTTCTTGTGTTATCAACAGCAACAACAAAATTTGTGATTGTTGTCTCCTTTGCAGTTTTTGTTTCTGGGTCTTTCGTGAGTCTTCCCACGATATTTAAATTATTTAACATTTTCTTTCTTCTCCTTGATTTTGTTTTTCATTTTGTTTTGTTTGCGCCAAACCTACTGCAACAATTGCGCGGACATATTCTTTGAATGCTTGTTCTAATATCTGCGATTTTGTGCAAGGGATATTTTCATTGTGAAATGCTTTTTGCAGATTCGAGAGATTTTCATATTCTGCTTTTGTCATTGTCACTGAAAATCGAATTTTGTCATCTTTAATCATATTAATTTATAAGTGGGTCATCATTCTCTGAAACCAGAGCACCCATTTCGATTAAAAATTTTCTTTCTGATGCTGTGTCATAAGACACTCCATCAATGAACTCTTGAGGCTCTCTCTTTTCCTTTTGAGCGTGTCGCATTTCTTGAATTACTGGAAGCAATTTCTTTTTTGCGATGTCTGTTTTCGCAACTCCATATGTAGTTTTCACTCCTTTGGATGTCGCAATTGTGAATGTAATCAATTTGTTTTTTCCTCCTTTATTTTTTGAATGCATTTTCTAGCATTTTATGAACTGAATTATATTTCACTTTTTCAAATGAATTTTCAATGAATGTCGCAATTTCAATTGCAATCAAATCAAATCTGGATGATTCAATTATTCTTTCATATTTGAATTTTCCACAATTGAATTTTGCTTTCACTTGATTCATATATCTCATCTCTTCAGAGATTGGGTCTATAAAAGACTCAAACTCTATTGAAGAGAATTCATCGATTTTTATTGTCTGATTCTGCTTTTTTGCATTTTCAAATTCTTCTCTAGTCATTGTTATTCACTCCAAAATTAATCATCATATCTGATGTGTCATATGGCTCAATGTCAATCAATTCAAAGTCTTCTTTGAAATACATCATTTCTTCTGCATCTTCATCGGTTGTTCTTTTATATTCAAAGATGTGAAAATATTCTTTATTTGTGAGTTTTGATTTTTCAGTTGTGATGAATGGCGATGCTATAATATGAGTAAAATATTTATATTTTTTATTATATAATGTGATTAATAGTTTCATTTTTAATCCTCCAATGTTTTTATATATTCTACTGCTTCATCAAATGTGTTGAATCTTGATTGTGAAAGATGATACGAAATGAATCCTTTTTCGGATATTTCTTCACTTGTTATCCAAATTGTCCAATAATTGACTCTTTCTCCATAGAAATTTTTCCAATGTCTTAAATCAAATGTTCTTCCGCCTTTTATGAATGTGTATCCATAATTATTTATAAGAGCATATGGATGAACATTTTTGCAGTTTGCTCCAATAAGCGCTGATTTCATAGGGTCTTTCCAGATTTCCATTTTTCTATCCTCCTATCTATAATGATTTACTTTGAATTTGATTTCATCTTCTCTATTTGATATTGCTTCATCAATTGATTCTCCGATACACATATCAAATCCATCTAATCTTCTTTTAAGTATTCCATTTTCATCAATGTCATCATAACTAATTGTGCCATAATAAGTTGATTTGTTAATTGGATGTATATCACTAATTAATACAAATCTTTTTCCTTCAATAATAACTTCTCTTGTAATAACTTTTCTTGTAATGCCTTTCATATCCTCTTCCTCCTTGGACAATTATATTCTAGCACAAGTGAATCACTAATGCAACACTTATTTTTAAAAATTTTCAAAAAATTTAATATATGTTATAATTAACATATAAAGGTGGCGAAATGATACAAAGAGATAATTTACATTATTCATACAGACCAATTGATGGATACAACAAAGACATAAATATTGTAATAAGTGCGAGAGAGCCCGGAAAGACTACTCAGATGTGGATGGATAAGATTTATTTACCTTGGAAAAAATCTTTCAAACCTTGGATTTATCTTGTGCGCCAAGCAGTAGAGATTGATGAAGCATTGATTGAATCTATATTCGCAACAAATATCAATAAGTTCACAGATGACAACATCAAACCAGTTTATAAGATTTCATCATTTAAAGATGGGATTGTTGATGTATTTATCCCATACAAAGAGAAAGATGAAATTGAAAACAAATTATTTATTCGCATTGTGTCTTTAAATATCAAGATGTATCGAATCAAAAAAGCAATCTTGCGCAATATCGGCGGAGTCTTTATGGATGAGTTCATCATCAATCCAAAATTTGGAGAGAAATATCTTCCAAAAGAATTCGAAAGACTTCAAGAAGCATATTCAACTTGGAGAAGAGAATCTGATGGACATTTGAAAATGTATTTTTGCGGAAACCCCTATTCGCTTTTCAATCCGCTATTTGTTGGACTAAAAGTCGATATTTCAAAGTTGAAAAGAGATTCTTTCTATGTTGGAGATTATTTTGTAATTCACTGGGCAATATTGCATCCAGAACTCAAAAAGAAGATTCTGGAAGAAAATCCCTTTTATAAATTTGATGAAGAATACAATCAATATGCAGTGGATGGACAAGCAGTGAATGATAAAAACATCAAAGTTGATAATCTTCCAAAAAATTTCTCACTTCAATTTGTCATTAAAATGGAGGGGAAATTTATTGGCATATTTAAAAATAATTATATGGATATGCTTGAAGACAAATATTTTTGTAAATTCTTGGACGCTGTGAGCGCAAGAAGAACAATCTATTGTTTCGACTTTGGAGAAATGGTTGAGAGGTCAATTCTGATTTCACTCGATGAAAGAATAAAATTACAAAGATTTAAAGAAGCAATTCGAAAAAGAACTATATCTTTTGAAGATATTAATGTATACTATTATGTGGAGGAGGTATTTAGAAACATATGACATCAACAATCACTTTATATAGAAATTGTAAATTGCTCCCAGAAAAGAATTTTATACTTAATAATCAAGATAATCTTGCACGCATTGAAGAATATCTTTCATCAATTAGTGCATCAAATAAACTTACATATGATAATTTTCAATATGTAAAGCATCAATTGTATTTATCAATAAAGATTAATCTTGGACAGCAATTCTTAGCAATGGGAGATAATGTTCTTGTATTTAATTATAATTATTGTAAAATTACAAATCATAAAGTTCTACCAATTGAAGATGACACAAAATATTATTTTATTACTTCAAAGAGATGGATATCTGAAAACACAATTCAGTTAAATCTAGCAATGGACACTTTAAATTCATTCAAATACGATTCAGACTATTCTGTGAATGATAAAACATTCATTGAAAGAATGCACCGAAACAGATTCATCAATAAAACAACAGAAGAATATCATTTTGTCTGGACAATTAGAACAAAGCCCGCAAATGATGAACAAGTCACAGAAAATGTTGCATATTCAAATGTTCTATTCGCAAATGCATATGTGCTTTCTTGGGATGCAACATTGAATCTTGAAGAATCTTCTGTCGGAGATGCTGTTCTTTATTCAAAAACTTTGAACAGAAATCACAATCCACAACAAATTGAATGCGTAATAAGATATACTGGAGAAGTCGGAATTTCACAAACATTTGTGATTGATGTATATGCAACTTTCAGATATTTCCAAAAGATTATTGATTTTCATTCTGAGGGAATCTCGACTCCTTTATATAAGAAATATGATAATATCATATATGAAAATAAAGGCGAAAACAAGGCAGATTGGAGACTATACTATAAAAACCAAGACAATCAAGAAACATCTGCTGTGGATTGCTTCTTGAAGCCAAAAGACAATGTTGCAATTCAATACAACTCAACTGGCAGATTTATCTATCCACAACAAATGATGAATAAATGGACATATTTCTTGAATTCATACAATACTGGCGGACAAGCAATCATCACAACATTAAAAATTCGATTAAAAGTCGGTAATGAAACATATCTCTTACAATATAGGAATAATCAATTTAATTTTATTGTCGGAAGAGGAGAAGAAATCACAACACCGGGGCAACCAATTCAATACAAAATTCACGCGTATTTATATCTCGGAGAATATAGAAGAGATTTAGGATATTTCGATTATTTTGAAGTTCTGGACAATCTGACATCAATATATGCATATAGAGATGAAGCATCTGGCACATATCCAAAGAATTATACACTTTTCTATAGTTTAGGATTATGGCAATATAACATCGATGTTCTTCAAGAATTCACATTTGCTTCTACAACTCACAAGACACTATATTCAAATATAGACAAAACTCTTTCAACAAACATCAAAATCATTGATTTACCATATTCGCCAACAACAATCAATGTTGAAGATGATGAATTTGTAATCGGCTCGCCTTGGTCTGTTGATGATAACTCTGGGCAATCAAATCCAGAAGTTAAACTTCAAGATATGGAACAACCATTTGAAAATCTTGTTGAATCAAATGAAAGAAACATTTTCGGAGAATTTATTCAACCAATTGAAAATAATTGGGATTGGCAAACAAGAGTTCTGTCTGACCCAAAATTATTGCATAGTGATTTTTATCGATATAAATTTGTTTATGATTCATTTGCGAAAGAATTTGCTCTTGAAATGATTGATGAAAATAAGACATATGAAAATGACAATTCGGTATATTTCAGATTCGAATTCATCCCATCGCGTAATATAGTATCAAAATTCTTATTTAAATTTGATAATATATCATATAAATATTCAGTTGAAGACTTTGAAAAAATTCTTGCAGTTGCGAGAAACAATGAAGAAGTTCTCTATAATTCAGCATATATCAACTATATTCGAAATGGATTCAACTATGATGTAAAATCAAAAGAAAGAAATGAAATGATGATGGGACTCGGGCTTGTTGGCTCTGCGGTTGGATTCGCTGGAACACTTGGAACAGCAATGGCAACACAAAATCCACTTGCTCTCGTTGGTGTTGGTGCTTCTGGAGTTTCGCTTTTCACTTCATTATTATCTTATACAGAAAAAGTTGCACAAGGCGAAGAAAATCTTCAAAGAAAACTTCAAGAAACAAAAGCACAAGCAGTGTCAGTTTTAAATTCAGATGATATTGATTTGCTCTATGCATATTCTGAAAACAAAGCAAAACTTGTGAAATATACAATTTCAGAACATATGAATGAAGTTTTGAATGATTTATTCTTCTATTGCGGATATAAAGTTGAAGAGCAAGGCAAACCAGACATCAACACAAGAACAAATTTCAATTTCGTGAAAGCACAACTCAAACTCGACTCCACTCAAAATCTTACAGATGACATTATAAATGACATCAAGAACAAATTTGAAGAGGGAGTGACATTCTTGCATTGTAGAAATACAGATGTATCAACATTCGATTGGAATCAAACAAAAGAAAATATTGAAAGATTTTAGGAGGTTTTATGGCAAAATCAAAAGTAGTTTCAAAACCAATTTATACATTTAAATCAAATGCAGATGCAATTCGCAAAGCATTTCGATTCTTTTACAATCAAAAATTCTTTAATAAATGGATGAACAAATTCGATTTCCCAGAACTAAATTATCAACAAAAGCATTTTATAATGAAGAAATTCTGGGCTGATGGAACAATCTCTTGTGCATCTATTACAACTTCAAACAAATCTCTTGCGGGACTTGTGCAAGCAAATTTGATTGATATGAAAGAAAATTCAATCGTCTTTGCTCCTTGGTCTCACGCAAACAGATACAATGTTTATGATTTTTCAACTCACGCTCGAATGATTAATCAAAGGGGAGTGAAATTCATCCCATCAAGAGCGCTTGAAGTAGACAAAGAAATTGTCATCGGATGGGCTCAAAAGAATCATAAATCGGTATTCTCATCAATTGAAGCAAAACTCGATGAACTTGTTGATATTGAGATGAAAAAGAGAGTTTCAAGAAAATCGCAGTCACAACCTTGGCTCTTTGTATTCACTCCAGAAGATTATCAAACAATCCAGAAAATGGAAGAACAAATCGAAAATGATGATGCATATCTATTTGTTCAAAGTGAAAATGCAGACAAAGTCAAATCAATTGTCTCTGGAGCACCATATATTATCGACAAACTAGAACAAGATAGACAAAAAGTTGAAAATGACATCTTAACTATTCTTGGAGTAAATAATGTTGGAGTAGGCGAAAAGAAAGAACATCTTGTTGTTGATGAAATAAATGCAAATAATCAAGATATCAAAGAGAATTCTGATTCTTATGCAAGAGAAATCAAAGAATTCTTGGGAAGAATCAATTCTGTGTTAGGATACAAAATCACACTTGTAAACTTGTCACAAACAGAAGAAACTGAAGATGAAGAAATTGAAGATGATGGAGGAAATAAAGATGGAATGGATGCATAACACTAAAATCGAGAAATGGTTTACATATCAAGAAGTAGGCAATAAAATCAATTCTTTGAGTCCTTTAACTTTTCCACCATATCCATATTATGGAGGTCAAATGGCTTCAAATTGGTGGACAACTGCAATGACAAGATTATCAAAGCCAGTTTCATATTATGAATTATCTTCTGAAATATCATCAAATGACATCAATGCTATAATTGATTATTTAATGAATGTAGTATATAATAGATTCGCAAAATTCTATTTATATGGTATAATTACAGATGAAGACAGAGACTTAAATATGACTGAGGCAACAGAAGCAATTGATATTATTTTAAATGTCTTAGTGAATACCGCCCCAAAATATATTCCGATATTCATTCAAAATAAAAACTCAAATGCGAATCTACTTGCAAAGCCAACATCTTCAAGTCAATCAATATCAAGATTCAATGACACTCCACAAAATGGAGGATTGTTCGATGATGATGAGCACACATCAAAAATTTCAGAATCATCCTATGAAACATCTGCAGATATGGGCTCGCTTGTCGAAAGATTAAATGATGCTTTCAAAAATTTCCACTCAATAACACTTGAATGGAGCAATGAATTCGCAAGAATCTTTTTATCGGAGGAGCAAATATAGATATGAACAAAGAAGTATATGGCGGAATCGCTGGAACAATAACATCAATTGTTGGGACTTCAATGCAAACAAATGAAGTTCTGCAAATGATATCATTAATCTTAACAATTATAGGCACAATCATCACAATTGCTATGGCATTACTTAATTGGTATAAGCAAGCAAAAAGAGATGGAAAAATCACAAAAGATGAAATCAAAGATGCTGTAGATATTATATCCGATGGCATCGAAGATATAAAATCCAATACAAAAGGAGAAAACAAATGAGTTTCAAAGAAATACTCGACAATTTAAAAAATGATATTAAGTCAAAAATCAATGCTGACACCCCAAAAGAACAACTTGATGCGTATCAAAAACAAAATGAAAATCTTGACTCTTTAGAGAAAGAATACGATAGAGTTGTTTCAGAAAATGTGAAATACAAAGACACAATTGTCAATATGGTTTTGACTTCTGGTGATGGCAAGAAACCAACCGAAGAAATTGAAGACAAAGCACTTTCTATCGATGAATGCTTGCAACAAATTCAAGAAAAGGAGAAAGACAAAAAATGAAATTATCACTTACACAATTAAAAGCAGTTGTCGCATTATATGTGACATCAAACAAAATCTCTGTTGATTCTTTCACAGCAACAAGAGACAATTCTGTCAATTTGCTTGATACACTTGGAAAAATCTATACAAATTGGCAAAACTACAATGACAAATTAGACATCTTTGATGGCGAAGATTTATCATTCGGTAAAACTATTGAAGAATGGGCTCAAGATTTAATTCTTCCAGAAGATTTCGATGCAACTGGTGCAACAACAATGGCTCCACACGAATCAACATATCGCCCAGTATCATTCTCTTATACTTTAGGAAAAAAGACTATTCCTCAAACTATAAGAAACAATGACATTGAAAGAGCAGTTCACAACATCGGACAATTTGAAGACATCATCACTGGCAAAACAAAAGCAATGTATGATTCTGAAACATTACTCAGATATCAAATCAAGAGACAAGCACTCGGAGTTCTAATTGATAGATGTATTTATGCAATGACTTCAACAAATGCAGATGTCACTCTTGCAACAGAGGGAGCATCAATTTCTGGAGCGCATTCTGTAAATGAATTATTCTATGTGACAGCAACAACTTCAATGTATATCTTAGTGAAACCAATCGCATCTGGTGCTGGATTAACTGGAACAACAGCAATCGCAAATGGTTATCTTGTAAAATTAGATTTAATCAAAGAAGTTGCTAAGCCAGCAGACTCAACAACCGGAGAAGATTTCATCGAAGCAGTTCTTGCTGATGAAGAAATTGCATCTGATGTTTCAGAGGGACACTCTCTCAATGGTAATACACTCGGAGGCAATCCAGAAGCCGGACTTGTTCTTGTGACTCTTCAAGGTGTTATCCCAGCATTAAAAGTTAAAACTTATGCGGGAGCATTTAACCGCGAAGATTTAGCACTCCCAGCAGAAATCAAAACAATTCCAGATTTCGGAAATGCTTCAACAGACTACTATGCTGTTTTAGTTGATAGAAGAATTATGAGAGTTCATAATACTTATAGAGCAGTTAGAACAAATGAAAATGGTCAAGGCGACTTCCTCAATATGTTCTATCATACAGAAAACACTGCTCACATCTCAAGAAATTGTTTTGTAAGAGTTTACAAAATCCCAGCAGTTTCAAATTCTTAATCTAGGAGGTGAAATCCTATGAAAAGAATGTGGAGCGAAGAAGAACTCGAAAAAATGATTCAACAAGGCGGAGGCGGTGGAAGTTCTGATGTCACTGCTTCCGACATCGATTCAGAAGAAGCCACAGCCGGACAAGTATTGACAGCCGATGGAGAGGGTGGAGCATCTTGGGAAGATGCTGACGGTGGAAAATTATATTTGCATTTAATATATTTACGCACTTCAAATAGTGACTATTTTTATATTAATCTATATACAAATAATGAAACACCATTTACACTAGATACACTAGACAATTATTTAATAGAAAAAGGAATTGTTAATGGTCATTATTTACCAATTACTGGTTATAATTATAGTACTAAGGTAATATATTTAGGTGTTTGTAAAGATACTGAACAAAGTTCGCAAAGAAATAAACTTGAATTTAGTTATTGTAATATTGAAGAAAATTCATTTTCATCAATTTATAAGGACAAAACATCTATGACAATTGTAGATACTGTTAGTGAAATATAAATCCATCTATGATTCAAACATTGAAACTCGCTAGGGAGAGAAATTCCTCTCTGGTGGGTTTTTTATTTTGCGAGTGATAAAGGGGAGGGGGA
>Ga0256407_10012042_pt1 | contig 11837 bp, 6 predicted proteins | sample RumenRJG_04DNA_FD_193489 | JGI IMG/M metagenome (GOLD analysis project Ga0256407, IMG submission 193489) | Bovine rumen microbial communities from Lethbridge, Alberta, Canada - RJG_04 | ecosystem: Host-associated > Mammals > Digestive system > Stomach > Rumen | place: Canada: Alberta | collected... | reverse complement strand
AAAAAATGTTATTTTCAAATTATTTATATTTATATTTTTCATTTATAAAAAATAATTACTTACATAATAAATATGTGTTTATAAAATATCATTTATAAAAAAATGTCAGGAAGATTGAAAAACGAATTTAGACCAATTTTTACAAAAGAAGACTACAATCAATTAATAAAATGTAGAATAATACAAAAAAATTTAGTTCATTTCCAAAATTTCCCTGATTCAATAGCAGATCAAAATTTATTAATTCAATCTTCATATTTTGGTCAATTTGGTCAAATAAAAAAAATTGTTTTAGTATCAAAAAAAGATGAAAATTCAAAAAAAACTAATAATGCATATATAACTTTTTCATCTAATGAAGAAGCAGCATATGCAATTTTAGTAATGGATTCTCTTATTATTGATAATCATTTAGTAAGAGCTTTTTTTGGTACAAGTAAATATTGTATTCATTTTTTAAATAATATTGAATGTTTTAATAAAGAAAAATGTATGTATATTCATTCTCTTGCAAATGAGAATGAAATTTTAGGTTTAAATTCAAAATTTAGTTATAATGATCATTTAAAACTTGCAAAAAAAATTATTGGGTATGGTAGTTTTGAAAATAGGAATTTTATATTAAATTTAAATATTCCTTTTAATACTATTTTTCCTAATATTAAATCTATATATTTAAAAGATGAATTAAATGAAAATAATACTACTAATTCTTCTGTAGGTAATAATTCATCTATAAGTTGGAGTAGTAAATCAAGTGATTCTAATAAAAATATATTTTATATTTATAATAACAATAATTATGAAAATTATATTTTTAAATATAAAGGTCAATCTAGATTTTTTTGTAAACATGGAAATTATTTTGTATATAATGATAATGACAATGATAATGATAATGATAATTCTTATTGTTTAAAAAATTTAATTGATGATATATGTATTAGGTTGGTTTTTTTTAAAAAATTTGATAGTTATATTCCTTTTGAAAAAGCTTTAATAGAATTTTCCAAAAAAAAATATGGATTAGAAAATGAATTTTGGATTGATTATGGAAATAATAATATTGAACAAGGAATATAAATAGGGTTTTCTATTATAAATTTATATTCTTTATTAATATATTTAATACAATTAATTGTAAAAAACCAAACTTAATATCAACATTATTTTTATTTTGTAATACCTTTGTCATTAACTAATTAATTGATTATAATTAAACAAAATTTAGAAATAAATAAGAATGGGAGATTTGTTTGAATTATAATATATATTTTTTATAGTATTTATAATTTATATAATTTAATTTATATAATAAATTGAAAAAAAATTAATTAAATAAATAATTGATGAATAAACTTCCCAATGAGGAAGAAAATAATCTCAAAAATAAAATGGATAATATTATCCAATCATTATTTACATATTCAATTGATATTGGATTTAAAAATTTAATAGGAACATTCAATAATATAATTGGTATTAAAGGAATAGATGAAAAATCAAAAATTAATTTCAAAAAAAAAATAATATCTAATTATTCATCATCAAATATTAACAAAATTAAAAATGAAAAATATCAAATTTTCAATAAATTATATACAAAAGATAATAAAGACAAATTAATATATAATTTTGCTAAAATAATATTTTTATCATATAAAAAAAATTTTCCAGAAATTAAAAATTTAAAAGGAAAAAAATATACTTCTGACTCAGGATGGGGATGTATGATAAGATGTGGTCAAATGATAATGGCAAGAGGATTATATAAATATTTTAAAAAAATAGGATTTTCAACAAAATATTCTTTAATTCATTCAGTTGAATTTTTTATGGAAAATCCATTTAATTTTGATAAAATGCCAGATAATTTTATTAATATGATGAATTATTTTTTATCAATTTGGTATAAAGAAAATAATGGGAATATATCATTAAAAACAGTTTATGCACCTTTTAGTATTAAAAATTTATGTTCTGTTGGAAGAATTGTAAATAAAGATGTTGGTGATTGGTTTTCTGATTTTAATATGTCATATATTTTTTCTCTTATAAATGATAATTTTCATTTATTTAAAAATTTAAAAATATTTAATTTTCAAAGTTTAATTAATTTTAAAAAAGTTTTAAATGAATGTTTTATTAAAGAAAATAATTTATTCCAAAATAATGATTATATTGAAATTAAAAATGAAAAATATTATTTTAAAAAAATAGGAATAATATATGTTTCAATTAGATTAGGATTAAGTTCAATATCAGATGTATATTATAAGCCTTTAAAAGATTTGTTTTTATGTAAATATTGTTTAGGTATTATTGGAGGGAAAGAAAGATTAGCATATTATTTTATTGGATATAATCAAAATGGGGATCTTTTATATTTAGATCCTCATACAACAAATAATTCATCTAAAAAATTGGATGAAAATATTTTAATAAATGATTATTTAGTTAAAAATATTCACAGTATTTCATTAAAAAAATTAACTACTTGTTTTACTATTGGTTTTTATTTTAGAAGTATTGAAGAATATATGAATTTAGTTAATTTTTTAAAAGAATATAAAAATCAAGAGTTTCCTTGTTTTACTATTATATTTGAGGATTTAAAACTTGAAAATTATGATAAATATATTGAAAATGAAATTGATAATGGAAATGATTTTTAATTATTTTTTTGAATAAAATTTTAATTTTTTTTTGTATTTATTAATAGGCTCAAAATGTTATTAAATTTAATAATTAATTCTATTAGTTGGGATTAATTATATTAAAAATTAATTATATTAAATAATTAATTATTGAAATAATTTAAATTAAGAGTCATTTAATATCCCTCATAATTTGAATAAGAAATTTGTGTTAATTAAATAACTCTTTAATAAATTATTAGATAATTTTTAAATGTTAAAAACTAAATTATACATTTTATAACAAAAATAAATAGTATATATAAACCTAAAAATGAAATATTAATTTATCAATAAAAAATTAATAATAATATTCTAAAAAATTGTATCTAATATATTTTTAAGAATTGAATCATTACTCTATTAGTTATATTTGAATCATTTTTTTATTTAAACTAATCTAAAAAATTCAGTATAACATAATGGTATTAAAATTCATAATTAGTAAAATAAAAATAAAATTGCAATTAAATATCTTTTAAAAATATCTTTGTTATTGGAATATAAATTAAAAAAAATTTATTTATCATTGGGGGAGGAATAATTATGAATTTATTATTATGAATTAATTCAAAAAAGGCAAATGGCGTCTCATAATAAAAATATATTAGAGGAAAATTCTGATAATGATATTGATAATGAACAAAATAAAAAAAAAAATCTCAGAAAATTAAATTTAAATGATTTATATACACAAAAAAACAATGTAATAAAAGAAAATAACAATTTAGAAAATGATTTAGATAATAGAACAATTACTGAATATGATTCAGAAATTGAAAAAAAAGATAAAATTTTAAAAAATTATAATAAAGAATCAAAAAAACAATATAACGGAAGATGGAATATTGTAGAAAATAAAATATTTTTAGAAGGTTTTTTTAAATATAGAAATAATTGGAAAAAATTGAATGAAGTTATAAGATCAAGAACAATTGTTCAATTAAGATCTCATGCCCAAAAATTTTTAATAAAGATAAGAAAATATATTAAAAATTCTCAAAATGAAAATTATGTTAAAACAAAAATTGAAGACTTATTTAAAAAAGAATTAAATGAAAAATATGATGCTTCTTATCTCCATAATTTTACACAATATATATTAAAATTATACTCTCCAAATAATAATAAATCTAATAGATTATTAAAAAAAAATTTTGAAAATGTTGAAAATTCACATTTTTCTTCACTTAATTTAAGTTCAAAATATAGATTAAAAAATGCATTACAATCTACTTTAAATAATAAAAATAATTTAAATTCTACCCAAAATAGTACTCTAAATAATATAGATAAATCAATAATAACCAATAATAAAAATTTAAAAAATAATCCATCTTTATATATTAATATGCTTACTGTAAATTATATTAATTCAGGGAATAAAAAAAATGAAAATCAAATTCCACAAATGAATCAAAAAAAAGAACAAATTTTAAATTATGAGAGCCCAAATAAGACAGAAAATAATTCAAGTGATGAATCATTTACACAAAATGCACAAAATGATTTTGGAGAATCAATTTTTCCTAATTATAATAATATTAATGAATCAGATTATATGGAAAAATTTGATGAAACTCATTTTTTTGGAGAAAATTGGTTAAAAAAATATTGAGTATATATTTATATTAACATTTCATAAAAATAATTAATGTAATATATGATATTTAATTATAAAAAAATTACTTTTAATAATGGTCCCATTTGATAAAAAAAAATAATTGAAAAAATCCTATAAAATTAAATTCAAAAAATAAATAAAATAATTAAATAAATAAAAAATACAATTAATTTTAAATATTTGTTATAAAATAAATTCAATTTAAGAAATTAATGATATAAATTTTATAATTCTTTTAAATTAATTAATATAGTATTTTCTTGAATTAACCAATTTTTTTATAGTTTTAAATTATTTTAATACATTAAAAATTTTAATTTTTCATTTTATTTTGTTTTAATATATTTAACAATTTTATATAGCTTATTTGAAAAATTTTAAATTTTTAAATAAAATAAAGTAGAAATTAAATATTTATTTTGCTAAAAATAAATCATTCATAATTTATTTTCTAGAAATAATATAATTTATAAAACACTCCATTAACATTAAACTTAATATTAATCATAAAAATAAAAATCTTAAACAAATTAAAAAAATATATAAATTTAAAAAATATATAAACAATATTTAAAATTCCTACTTAACCATAATTCCAGGTTGAACAAAACAAATAACAAAAACAAAAATAACAGCAACAACAATTCCAATAATAGCCAAAGTACCAAACAAAGAAAAATTAAATTTCCATCCAGTAACATCTAAAAATGTCCCTCTTAAAAAATCTGACATTCCTCTTCCATTTTTAGGCTTTACCAATCTAGGATCATGATTAGGTTCATCTTGAGCTTCACCAACAGGATTTTGATCAGCTTCGAATTTTTGAATAAAATATAAATCAATTTTAATTTCTCCTTTAGGTTCTCCTGGATCATTCCTATTACCTAATTGAATCCATTTATTTTTTATTTCCAATTTCCCTTGTTGACTTAATTTCTTTATTAATCTTTGTACTGATATTGTACAAGAGCAAATTGCTTCATTTGATGAAAAAGCATTAAAATCCATAACATCAAAAGTTAATCTTGGGAAAGTACAAGGTACAGTTAAATTAAATTTCATTCTATAATTAAATTCTGCTTTACCATCCATACAACCTAAATGACAATCTGTTTCTTTTTGTATATCTTCTTCCATGTAACCTTCTGGATCATATGATACTTTTATCATTACATCAATTCTCTTTTTACCATTTTCATATGGTAAATTACGTGTTTCCCATATTACAAGACGCATTTCGTATTCTTCTGGTGGAGGTCTTTCTATTTTTGCTGGACGTACTATTTTTGCTCTTGCTTGAGGTAATATTTCTACAAACATTTCTATTATACCTTGAGCAGTTTTTACTCCTGGTTTCATTAGTGGACGATATTCTACTGGGACTTGACTTTCTTGTAAATCATTCTGTAATACTGTTATTTTTCTTAATTTTGAATTTATTTTTTCTATTTTATTATCATCTCTTTCATTTTCTGTATTTTCTAATTGATTTAATTCTTTTATTAAATCACTTTCATATGATTTATATTTTAATATTCCACGTGTTCTATTTTCTCCAATATATCTATCTTCTAAATCTATTATTGTTGAACCAATTAAAGAATCTGAAGTAGAACCTTTAGTATATGAAAATACATTTATTGTTAATTTCCAATCTTTTGGTAAATCAGCTTCTAATTCAAACATTTGATAAAATTCTGGATTTAATGAATTTGCTACATATGAATCTTTTGTTTCTACAAATTTACTTCCTTTTTCTCTTGTTGATTCATCTGAACCAACTTTAATTTGTAAATATGCATTTGCTTGACTAAATGAATTATATCCTGCCATATAATCAACAAAACCAATGAAATTATCTTGTGCTGTTAAATTTGAACATTTATATATATATACTCTCACTTTAAGAGATGTTAATGGAAGTTTTAAATCATTTCCTTTATCTAATCTTTGTTCTTCTTTATTTAAATAAATATAACGAAGTTTATTTTGATATGTTTCATTAAATATATCATAATTTTCTAAATCATTATTCATTTCTATTTTTAATAATTCATCATCAGATAAATGTTTATTTGGTGAAATCATTAATTGATTATCTGTAGTATCTTTAGTTTCATTATTTTTAAAATCTACTTTAACATTGAATTTAATTAAATTTTCAGTTAATTTTCCTAATTTATAATAACCATCTAAAGTTTCAAAAACATCTTCAAATGGATTATGTGGAATATGATATAATTGTTTTCTTTTATAAGGAATAACTAAATTTTGATGTGTTTCATAAATATCTTCCTTATAAATATCTCTTCCATAATTATATTCATCTTGAATATCTTCAAATCCATAAAATATTGCTTCATTCATTTGTGGTTTTTTAGCATCTCTGAATTGATCTTCTAAATCTAATAATCTATTTGTTTCTTCTAAAGTTGGTTTATCTATTTTTCTTAATTTTCTTATTTCTTCATAATATTTTTTTCTTAATCTTTTCATTTTTTCCTTTTCCATTTCTTTATCTTTTGGTTTACAAACTAAATTAAATTCTTTTCCAATTTCCATATTTTTATATGTTCTAATTTTATAGGCCATTTCCCTATCACCACCATTTTCTTTTGATACTAAAAATGGTTTAATTTCTTCATTTTTATTTTCTTTTTTTTTCTTATTTTTACTTATTATTGCAGTAATATCAATATTATCTTCATCATATTTTTCTCCTTTTTCTTCTCCATTTGTACCATCTTTTTCATCTTCTAAAGCTTTTAAGTCAATATAATCATCATCAACAACATCTTTTCCAATTATTTTTTGTTCTTGATCTAATGAAGTTACTCCTAAATTTTGTTCAAATAAAACACGATATAATTTCTTTTTATTTTCACTTACAGTAGATACAAATTCATCTACATTAAATATGATAAATCTTTCTTCATTATAAAATAATTTTTCATGTACTAAATTTAATTTTATATAAGGGAAAATTTGGAAATTTTCATCACCTCTAATTTCAACATCTTTAAATTCATAGCAATTAATTAAATTAAAATAAGTACAATTAGAATCTTTTGAATTAAATTTTTCAAGAGGTGTATTATCTTTTTCCTCAGGGAAAACAGTATTACTTTCATCACTTAAAGAAGCAGAAAATTTAGTTTTTTTATTAATATAATCAGGATTAAAATCTAAATTTCTAAAACCTAAAGTAAAAATTTTAATATCAGCTAATTTAATATCATCTAAAATTCTTTTAATAACTCCAAATTTATCAGAAACATTTTTTTCCTTTGCATCAATAATAAAAAACATTGCCATTAATCTACCATTAATTTCATTATTATGTATTAAATTAAAGTAATGAGGATATTTTTTCATTTTTTTAATTGAAACAACTGGAACTGTAAATTTACCAACTTCAACATCAATTAAATCTTTACTAAATGTTTTAGGAACTCTTCTAAATAATTTTACTACAACATCAGGTGCAAAATCTAATTTCCAATCTAATTCAGTTTCAATTTTTATTATTTCATTCCAAACTGGATAACGTCCTGTTTTAGTTTGTTTTGTAAATTCACTTTTATCATTTAATTCAACTTGAACTTTTGTTTCAAAAATTTCATTTTTTTTCAAATCTAATTTAGGACATAATTCAAAACCATTTACAATATGAGCAAATAAATTATAATTTTTAGCAATACCAACTTGTTTAAAAATTCTTTTTGATGATTCATTTGCAGGTGTAAATTGTAAATTAATTAAAACACTACCTGGACTATCTTTATTAATATCAAGTGGTTTAAAATGTAACCATCTTGGTGTTGCATCAGTTGACCATCTATTAACCATTTCTGCATTTAATCTTATATATCCAATTCTAGTGGATTCATTTCCACCACAACCAGTAAATAAATTTATAAAAATATCTGGTACTTGTTCATAATCTTTTGGAAAGTAAATATGAGTTATTGATGGTAATGTTATTTCATTGTTATTTTCTGTAATATTCCATTTTACTGTTCCTTTTTTATTTGGTTTTTTTTGAGTATTTATTCCTGAACTATATGGTCCTATTTTACATTCACACCATACTGCTATATCATATTGTTCTTCTTTTAAATATTTTAATTCATATATATCACAATATAAATTATAACTTTGAGGGTCTTGTTCATAAAAAGGATTTGTTGGTACTGTTGCACATATAGGAAATTCTGCTGATATTAATGAAAAACTTAACATTATTCTTCCCATATATGCAGTACCTTCTTTAGGATGTACAACTTTGGCTTTAAAAGTTGAATTTCTTTCTTCTTCAGGAATACCATATAAATTAACCCATTTTGCAGGCATTCTACCACCCATAGCAACTAATTTAGATAAATTAAAAAAATCATTATTATTTTGTACTTCAGGAATATTAGCAATAAAATCATCTCTAGTAGAACCTCTTTCATTCCATATTCTAAGTAAAATCTTATCATTTAAAAAAGGAAAAAAACAAGGAAAAAGCATTTTTTGATTGTAAACAGGACTAGCATTTTTATTAACAGCTTTAGTTCTTCTAACTAACCCAGCAACTCTAGCAGAAATAAAAGCAGAAGGTTTTTTCCCACCAAAATAAGCTAAATTCTCACATTTAAACATATAACAACTTAATTGAAAACCTTTCCTAGCAACAGAAGGTTTCCCTATAATTTGATAACTTTGCATTTTTTCTTGATAAGCTCTTAATTGTTCAAATGTCATTTCATCAATATTTAAATCTTCATCTTCAGGACCAACTTCCTGATTAACTTTATCATTCCTATCATGAACAGGAGGTCTATCACCAGGTCCAATAATAAAAGCATTTAATAAAACATAACCTTGTGCTTCTTCAGGATCTTCATCTTGATTATACAATACAACCCACATATTATAAAATTCATGATTGGCATTTTTGTATAATGTAGATAAACCAATTGAGTAAAGACCAATTAAATCATTTGCAAAAAAATTATTTTTAGAATAGACCTCTATTAATAAATCTGTTGTTTGAAGTTGTTGTTCTGTTAATTTTATTCCTTCAAATGTGAAAGATTGATTCCAATTTGCTTCTAATCTATCATGAATTACTTCTGTTGCTTGTACTGGGAGATTTCCACATTTTATTTTTACAAAAGGATTTGCCAAACCACCATCAGTTTTTGGTTTTAGACAACGTGCTTCTATTATTGTTACTTGGATTAAGTATTCTTTTATTTCACCTTGTAACATTTTTTTTTTTAATTTTTTTTATATTTTTAATTTTGACGTTTATTGGTTAAGGGATGTTTTTTATTTATTTTTTTATGTTATTTATTATAATTTTTATTTTATTTTTATTTTTTGGTTTGTTTTTTTAATTATTTTTTATAATACAATTTTTAAAATTTATGAAAATTAATAATTTCAATATTTAAATTTACAAACAATTAAAAATATATATATATAGATTAAATAAAAATTATTTGTATTTATTACCAAAATAACTTTCAAAATTTTTTTTTTGTTCAGGAGTTTGTGTATATTTAATAATAAAATCACCTTCTTCTCCTCTTGTAAACTTTGTAATTCTTTCATGTTTACCTATTTTAGGAATTGAATAATTTTTAATTTGTGGAGTTGGTTGTGGACATTGATCTTTACTTAAAGGTTGGCTATCTTTTATTATCTTTTGTAATAATTCTTCTAAATTAGATATTTTATTTCTTGAAATTTTCAATTTTTCTTTTAATTGTTCATTTTCTTCTATAATTTTTCCTTTTTTAATTTCTAATTTTATATTATTTATATTTTCAATTTCGTTTAATATTTCATTTTCATTATTTAAATTTTTATTTGGTAATATATTTATTTCTTTATTATTAGATTTTTCACTAAACATTGTAGAAGTACTTGAATTTATTGTATATTGATTTCCTATTGTTTTATTTTGTATTCTTCTTTTTGGTTTTGGTGGTTTATTAGTACTATTATTTTTTTTTTCAATATTGTTTAATTTTGAATTTATATATGCATGAATTGTTTTATTGCATTTAAATAAAGGATCATTATTATCAAATGTTCTTTTTTTTGGCTTTGTTTTTTCTAATGGTCCAGTATTATATCTTTTCATATTTATTTTTTTTTATATTATATAAAAGTTATAATTTTTTATTTTAATAATTTTTTTATTATATTTATAATTTAATGATATATAATGATTTAAATTTTATTATCTTTCAAATAAATCATTTTGATAAAATTGATTTATAATAAAAATGAATTTTCATTTCATATTTATATTAATATTATTCTCATTTTCATATTGTGATGAAAAATTCATTTCATTAAAATTAGAAATTTATAGGGATATATATTTTAAATTCCCTATAAAAATAAATGGTAAAAAATTAGATGGTACATTTTATGCTTTAGAATCAAATTCTGATGTAAATTTAATAGTAGGAAAATCAATATATTGTGATAATGAAATGACAAAAGAAAATTGTTATACTCCAGATTCAAATAAATATCAAAACAAAAAGGAAAAATTTTCTTTATATAGATTTAATTATACAGAAAGATTATATAAGGATAAAATTACTATTAATAATACTTTGATTGGTGAATGGGATTTTATTTTTCTTGATAAAAAGGTAACAGAGGATTATGATGCTATTTTTAATTTTAATTCAAAAACATTAAAAAAATTGAAAAAAAATAAAAATATAAGTAAACAAATAATAACTTATGAAAAACCTTATAATAATTCAATAAATGTTTATATTGGTAAAGATTACTCAACATCAAAATTTAAATATTATTCAAAATGTTCTATGGAAAAAGGAATATATGGATGCAAAATGAATACAATTTCAATTGCAAATACCAAAGATGATTTTCTAAATAAAAAAAATATTAAATCAAAATCGTTTAATAATATAGATATTAAAGCTGAATTTTATTTACTTGAAGGACAAGATGATGTAATTTATGGTCCTGAAAAATTAATTAATGAAATTTATAAATTTTTAAATGAATCTGAATTTAAATGTAATCAAAATCCTTTTTCTATTCAATCAGTAAACTGTTTTTCAGAAAATAAAAAAGGATTTTTAAATTTTGGAGATTCTATAATTATTATTAATAATATAACTTTTATAATGAATAATAATCTTAATCATCTTTATTTTACATTGAATGCAATAAAAGATTTAAATGCTATTATTGATGTTGAAGATAATAATATTATCTTTTATTCTGAAAAAGAAAATGTAGTTTTATCCACACCTGGAAAAGCAGGAAAATATGCTCTTTATATATTTATTATTATTCTAATATTAGCTTTGATTGGTATAGTTATATATTTCTTTGTTTATTATCCTAAAAAATATCCAACTGGTTCTGTTATTCAAATAGATAAAAAATATAATCTTATTTAATATTTATTTAAATTTTATTTGAAATAACAATATTAAATTTATATTTTTTTTTATAATTAGAATTTATTG
>Ga0256407_10012040_pt1 | contig 11839 bp, 12 predicted proteins | sample RumenRJG_04DNA_FD_193489 | JGI IMG/M metagenome (GOLD analysis project Ga0256407, IMG submission 193489) | Bovine rumen microbial communities from Lethbridge, Alberta, Canada - RJG_04 | ecosystem: Host-associated > Mammals > Digestive system > Stomach > Rumen | place: Canada: Alberta... | reverse complement strand
ACTTTCTGTATAGAAAGCTATTTTTCTGACGGCTCGTCTTCTATACCAAGAATCTGTTTTGCACGCTTTCTGTTGGCAACATTCCCGGATTTTGCATCTGCAACCTGCTGAAGGGCTGCAGATGCTTCCGGGTAACGTCCTGTCCTGTACATGTCAATTCCAATCGTACATGTATCGGTATCTTTTGAAGATATGTACATTGAACAGGCTTTCCCAAATTCCGGATAATCATACTTTGCCATAAGCTTTCCCAATGATTTTCGAAGTGATTTTCTTCTGTCATCTTCGGCAATGGATTGTGCAAGTTCTGCAATTTCAGAAATCCCTGTCTTTCCCTTTCCGAATTTTAAGAGCGCGTCCGCTGCCATGTTTTTTGCTGAATCAGGAACTTTTTTATCTGTGATTCGTTCAACAAGGAATTCATTTCCTTCTTTTGTATTCAGTTCCGCAATTGCCGGATAGCATTCTTTTTTTACGGCATTTTCATTATCATTTTTTGCGCGGTAAATCAGATACGGAATGGAATCATTCATCTTCATTTCACGTGCTGCCTTTATAGACTGAAGCCGAACCTTTACATGTTCATCGCGAATTCCCTGAAGAATCATATTCTGAGCCTTTTCTGAATCCGGAAAATTCAAAAGTCCCTTTATGCAATATTCGCGCATGTTGGGATTTCCGTTTTCATAAAGACTTATAAGAATCGGAATTGATTCCGTTTTTTTCATATTACCAAGGGCTTCTGCGGCATACTGGCGCACAAAGTCATTTTCATCTTCGTTGCGGGCTATTTCTACAACCTGATCCCAAGTTTCGACGGCATTCATCTGACCTAAAGTACGCATAAGGGCCTGCCTTACAGGAACTTCAAGATCATCACGTTCAAGATACTTTGCAAGATACTTAGCTTCTTTCTTTCCGCCTGTCTTCCCAAGTGCAGAAAGCGCACTGTTAAAGTATTCTTCCTTTTCACTTTCAAGCATTTTTACAAAAGCCGGGGCTGCTTCCGTACATTTTACTTTTGAAGCATATTCCATGCACTTTGAAACAAATGAATTTGACGTATCATAAGGATCATCAAGGATTTCAACGACATAATCAGAAAGACAGGGATCTTCATTTTTTGCAAAATAATCAATGATTTTTGACCTTACATCATTGCTTGAGGTCTTATAGAAAAGTTCATAGAGAATATCGATATAGCGCGGATCATCGTCATCAACAATTTTATCTACCACGCTGCTGATTTCAGAAGGCGTCCCAAGCGCAAGGGTTTCTTTTTTTTCGGCAAAATCCTTACCGTCTTCATCACGTTTTTTGGCGGCAGCAAGTTTTTCAGAGTCTGCCGGTTTCGGTTTGATTTTAGAAGGGATCTTTACCTGTATGCTGGAAACATCATCACCATATTCATCATCAGAGGAAGCTTTTTCTGCAACTCCATAAATTGACTGAACAATCTGAGCAGAATCTGGAGCCTGCGCATTTTCCGTGCCTGAAACTTCTGTACTGAAATACTCTGTACCGGAAGCATCCTCTTCAGAAGAAACAGCTTCAGAAGAATTTTCTCCATATGAAGATGAAATTGAATCACCTGTCTGCCCTTCCCTGGAAACTTGAACATTTCCGTCATCAAGTCCTTCCTGATAAGGAAAAGAAACTTCGTCCTGCCCCGGAATCTCTGGTGCCTGAAGTGCAGATTCAATCATATTAAGAAAATCATCATCTGCATCTTCTGAAAAAAGCATAGACAAAGAGAAAATCGACGTTAAGAATAAAAGAATAAATTTCAACCTGTTCACTGAATCTCACCCTTTTTATAGCGGTTCAAGAAATCCTTTTTATACTGCTCAAAACGGTTTTCCGTAATGGCGGTACGGATTTCTTTCATCATCTGATGAAGGAATGCAAGATTATGATAAGATGCAAGCATTGAGCTTAATATTTCCTGTTCCTTAAAAAGATGCCTTAAATATGCTCGGGAATAAGTGCGGCAAACTTTACAGTTACATTCAGGATCAATCGGCCTGAAATCATGCTTGAAGCGTTCCTGCTTAATTGAAAGCTGACCGTCATGCGTAAAATATGCACCGTTACGCGCATTACGGGTTGGAAGCACGCAGTCGAACATGTCTACGCCGTTTGAAACAGCCTCAAGAATATATTCAGGAGTACCGATTCCCATTACGTATATAGGCTTTTCTTCCGGTAGATGCTGCATTGTAAAATTAAGGAATTCCGCAAATTTGTCAGCAGGTTCGCCTACACTGAGTCCGCCGATTGCAATTCCAGGTAAATCAAGTGCTGCAGTAAATTCTGCGCTCTGCTTACGCAAATCCTCAAAAAAATTTCCCTGTACAATAGGAAAAAGCATTCCCTGATATCCGTTTTCGCGTTCAATAAGCCACTGTTTTTTTGCACGCTCTGCCCATGCAGATGTAACTTTAAGAGCATGTTCCGCTTCTTTTTTATCTACTCCAAAACCGGAACATACGTCAAGCTGCATCTGAATGTCTGAATTAAACTTAACCTGAGTCTGAACAACATTTTCCGGCGTAAACATATGGTAGCTTCCGTCAATATGACTCTGGAATTTTACGCCATCAGGATTGATTTTTCTGAGTTGCGAAAGTGAAAATACCTGAAAGCCACCTGAATCTGTAAGGAAATTTCTTTTATACTGCGAAAATCCGTGCAGTCCACCAGCTTCCTGAATAAGATCTGCACCAGGACGAAGAAAAAGATGATATGTATTTGCAAGAATAATTTCAAAACCAATTTCGTCAAGGTCTTCTTTGGAAATTGCCTTAACAGTTGCACATGTACCTACAGGCATGAACACAGGAGTCTGTACAGTTCCATGCGGCAGTTCAAGGATTCCTGTGCGCGCCCTTCCGTCCGAGCTTTTGTGTAAAATAGAAAAAATCTTCATAAAAACCTCACTGAATTACGTTCGGGCATAATGCAACAGAACTATACTGATTATAATGAAAAGGAACACAGGAAACCAGGCTCCCATAAACGGCGAAATGTAACCGAACTTTGCCATAAGCATTGTTACCATCTGAAGGACATAAAAAAGGACTGCAGCACTTACAGAAAGAGAAAGGCTTATCAGAAGTACATTCTTTCTAGATTTTCCGGAAAGTCCGATTGAAAGAAATACTACAATAAAAACAATTGCAGGAAAAGCGAATTTCTTGTAATACTCTGAAAGTTCCTGATTAAACGGAAGCCCCGTCCTTCTAAGGTGATTTATATAAACCTTTGCCGTATGAGAATCTACCTCGGCAATTGAAACTACATTATTCTGAAAAGTTTCATAGGATTCCGTAAGGCGGTCTAAAAGTTCTTTTCCGGGTTTTAGAGTAGTGATTGTATTGTTTTCGTATTTATACTGAACGGCACTCATCAAAATCCAGTGTTCTTCTGAAGAACTCCATACAGCCGCATCTGCATGTATAATTGAATCCAGTTTTTTTTCATCATCCCTTATGACAAGATACAGGTCAGAAAGCCTTTTCTGCGAGTTTTCATAGAATTTAGCCTTATAGACAATATGCCCGTTATCAGAAATAACTACAATATTATTCTTATTAAGAGATTTTTCTTCTTTTAAGAGCTGCCCCTGAAGCTGCATCTTCCTTGAATAAGTCGGAACCACAAGATAATTTTCAAAGAAATACAGTCCGAAACTCATTATAATAGAAAAAACAAGGAGCGGAAATGTAAAATGCAGGAGCGAAACGCCGGAAGAAAATATTGCAGTAAGTTCATTGCTTGCATATAGATCACTGAGCGTATAAGCTACGGCAAAAAGGACCCCCAGCGGCATGGCATACCAGCAGGTTTTTGGAAAATACAGAATCATGACCTGAGAAACCTGAGTTGCGCTCGCTCCGTTCTGAAGATAGCTTGTAAGATTCATAAGAAGGTCTACAAGAATCAGAACCAGCGAAAAGAAACCGAGAGCACCTAAAAATATCGGAATAAACCTTCTGAAAAGATATAATACAAGTTTCATTTTCTTTTAAGCGTAAAATACAAAAGACCGCCCGTTACACCGATTATCGTATCGGGTAACCACATCGCAACAAAAGCGTCAATACCGATTCTTATAGAAAACATCTGTCCTATAATCATCATTGCCCAATATATAACGCATATTACAAGCCCAAAAATAAGTCCGATTGTCTGTCCATTATGCTTTCCAAACAGAAAAGCAAGAGGAAGAGCAAGAATCGCAAAAAATATGGAACCAAACGGACTGGAAAATTTCTTGTAATACTCCATCCGGTAATGATTCAGGATGCGTTTATCAAGATTTTCCATTTTCTTCATCTGCTTAACCTGCCGGCCAAGGTCAAAGGAAGTCATTTCACGAGGTGTAGTGCGCGTATTTGTATTCAAAATGGCTGAATCAAATATATTCATGGTCATTGAACTTGCATCAAGAACTTCGTAATCGCCTTTTTTTGAAGAATCTAATGAAGCAACAACAGAATCCGACATATTCATCTGCATTAAAACGCCTTCTTCCCTAGCAGAAATAAGGTTTGATTTACCGGAAACTATAATCCGCTGAGTATCGCCCTTTTCATCAAAAAAAATAAGGTCGCTTACATTAGTATCCTTTACGTCGCCTGTTATAAGGATTGATTTATTGAAAAACTTAATTGAGTTCGGTTCAAGCTGAACAGACGGATTAGAAGTAAGAATCTTTCTATACAGCTGGTTATACTTGATTGTTCCTATTGGAAGCAGATAATCGTTTACGAAAAAAGATGCAACTGATATAAGGATTCCCAGAATAAAAACAGGAACCATTATCATAATATAACTTTGTCCGGATGCACGAATTATAAGGACCTCGTTGTCACTCATAATGCGCCCAAGACACATAAGAAATCCTACAAGAGTAGAAAAAGGAGCCGACTGCGATATTACAAACGGAAGTGTATAAATCATAAGGCGGTACGCATCGCTGAACGGTACACGCTGCTTAAGAAGTTCTCCAATCAGAAGCAGAATCTGGTTTACAAAGAAAATCATGAAGAAAAACAGGAACGAAACGCCAAAATAAAGCATAAGTTCCTTACAGAGATATCTGATAAGTACGTAATCTCCAAGCTGACCTTTTCCAAGATACTTTACGCGGAAATCTTCTATTTTTGCCAGAACCTTTTCAACATAATGCCTTAAATACGTATCATACAGAACGTAAAGCCAATCACAGAATGAACGGACTTTTTTTTCAAGCCAGTCGAGAGAAAAATTATATATTTCAATTAATTTCTGAACGTACTTGAATAAATTCAAGCCTTAACTCCTGTTGAACCAAAACCGCCGGCACCGCGCTCTGTTTCATCAAGCTGCTCTGCCCGTACAAAAATTCCCTGTGTTACAGGAGCAACAACAAGCTGCGCAATGCGGTCTCCATTCTGAACAGTAAAATCTTCATCACCAAGATTTATAAGGATTACACATATTTCGCCGCGGTAATCACTGTCAATTGTTCCCGGAGTATTCAAAACTGTTACACCATTTTTTGCAGCCAACCCGCTTCTAGGACGTACCTGAATTTCGTACCCATCAGGAATTGCACAGAAAAGTCCTGTCGGAATCATTGCCCTAGTACCTTTTTTTATCGTAACCGGTTTATCAAGATATGCACATACGTCTGCACCGGCTGCACCAGAAGTTTTATATGCAGGAACTAAAACGCCTTCTTTTGCGACAAATTTAATGTTTACAGTATTCATAAATCAAGTATATCAGTTCATAAATCATGTCGCAATAAGAAAAAGAGGCAATTAATATGAAAAAACTCATGATTTCCGGAAGAATGATTTTTTCAATTTGAAAACCGTTTTCATATTGACATTGCATCCTGAAATCGTTAATTTGATAAGCGTTATCAAATTGAGGACTATAATGATAAAAGCAGCCTATAAAACAAAACAACAGGAACTTCTTCTTTCATATTTGAGGGAAACAAAAGGAATTCATTTTACAGCAGAAGACATACGCCGGCATTTTGCAGAAAAAAACATTACTTTAGGCGTTGCTACAATCTACAGACAGCTGGAAAAACTTGTTTCGGAAGGACAGGTTCAAAAATATTTTATAGACGAACATTCAGCCTCTTGTTTTGAATACACCGGAGAAAGTTCTGCGGACGGAACGGAACCGCACTTTCATCTTAAATGCGAAAAATGCGGTGAACTGTTCCACGTTGAATGCGAAGAAATTACAGAAATTATCAGCCATTTACAGAATGAACACGGTTTCCTTTTAAATCCGTTCAGGACAGTTTTGTACGGAATCTGTAAATCATGCGGTAAAAAAGATTTAGAAGGGAAAAAGATGAATTCCGAAGAAGAAGTTTCAGGCAAAAAAACGACTCACAGTTCGTAAAGCCATAGACAGCAAACCAGGCAGGATTAGAATGATTGCAGATTTTTCTATTAATAAAAGCACAGAACAGATTAAGAAAATCTCTAAAACAATAACTGTCATAATGCTTGTTTCCCTGTGCTCCATGCTCTTTTTTGAACCCGTTCACGCAGTACATCACTGTAACGGAGACGACTGTCCTGTCTGCCTTATAATTTCAATAATAAAAAATCAGCTCAAAACTGTCATACCGTCCGGACTTGGAGAGAAAGTTTCAGCAGTTTTACACTTTCTGTACATTTCTACTGCTTTTTCTGCCGTAAGCCCTGCAGGCTGTTCCCTCATAAAGCAGAAAGTCCGGCTGAACAACTGATTTCTCTGAACATAATAACCAGTTTATCTCAATTTCAGAGGAATATAATATGACTAAAGCAAAAAAACCTATAATTCTTATTACCGGCTATCTCGGTTCCGGAAAGACAACTCTTTTGAACAACCTGCTCCGCCAGGAAAAGCGCCAGGTTGCCCTTATTGTAAACGATATGGGAAGCATTAATATCGATGCAGAAATCCTTAAAAAACAGGGTTCAAGAGTTGCTCAGGCTTCAATGTATGAACTTCAAAACGGCTGTATCTGCTGCACATTAAGGGATGAATTCATCCAGAAAATGGAAGAAATTTCCAACGAAAATACAGCAGAAGCAGTATTCGTAGAAGCGTCAGGCATAAGCGATCCAGGAGCAATTGCAGCAAGCTTCCTTGCGTACGAAGAAGAAAATCCTGACACAAATGTTTACCTCAGCTCAATTGTTACAGTCGTAGATGCAGACCGAATCTACCGTGAATTCCTGAAAGACCTATCATCTTACGATGAAGAATCAACTGACGAACAGGACATTACAACCTTAATCGTTGATCAGATGGAATTCTGCAATCACATTGTAATGAACAAATGTGACCTTTTGAATGAAGAACAGCTTAAAGCCGTAGAAAACTGCATCAGGGACTTCCAGAAAAAGGCTCCGTTAATCCGCTCTGTAAACGGAAATGTTGATCCAGACCAGATTCTTTCTACAGAAAAATTTGACTTTGAAATGGTTGATTCATCTTCTGCAATTCAGAAGGCAATCAACAGTCTTAACGAAAACAACAAGGGCTGCGTTGATGAATACGGAATCAGCTCATTTGTATTTGAAGAAAAGCGTCCGTTCAACAGAAAAAAATTCATGGATTACATCAAGACTTCATATCCAAAATCCCTTATCAGGGCAAAAGGCTATATCTGGTTTTCTGACGCAGATGCAGACATTCAGCTTTTTGAACAGGCTGGCCGTAACTCTTCTGTAAGCGAAGTTTCTTACTGGATTGATGCACTTGTAGAAGAACAGAAACAGGCTTACCTTGAAGAGAATCCTGACGTAAAGGAAAGCTGGGATGAAGAATTCGGAGACAGACTTAATCAGATTGTGTTTATCGGAAAAGGCCTTGATCAGAAAAAAATCAAATCTGAACTGAACTCTCTGCTCGACAGCAGTGCAATTGCATAAATCTTAAATTACATTACAAGGAAAGGATAATAAAATGAAAACAAAGAAAATCATCGTTCTTGAAGTACTCATGCTCTGCCTTGCCATGGCAGTTTCAGCAAAAACAAAAATCGTTGCTACAATCTTCCCTGAATATGACTGGGTAAGACAGATAGCTGGAGAAAAAAACTCTAATGTAGACGTTAAGCTTCTTCTGGATAACGGAGTTGACCTTCACAGCTTCCAGCCAAGCGTAAAAGACATTGCCACAGTCGGAAACGCAGACATCTTCATCTATGTAGGCGGAGAAAGCGACGAATGGGTAAAAGGTGTACTTAAAAACGCAAAAAATAAAAAACTCGTAGCAATCAACCTTCTTGAAGTATTGGGTGACAGAGTTCACGAAGAAAAAACTGTTGAAGGAATGGAGCACGAACACCATCATGATGACGAAGCTGAAGAAGAAGAGCACGAACATCATCATGGAGAAGCAGAACACGATGAACATGAACATCATCACCACGAAGAAGCAGAACATCACCACCATCACGATGATGATGATGAAATTGAATATGATGAACACGTATGGCTTTCTTTAAGAAACGCGAAAATCCTCTGCAAAGCAATTGCAGACGCTCTCTGCAGCAAGGATTCTGCAAACGCAGAAACTTACAGAAAGAATCTTGCAGAATATTCTGCAAAACTTGACAGACTGGATAATTCCTACGCTGAATGTGTAAAAAATTCAAAGAGAAATACGGTTCTTTTTGGAGACAGATTCCCGTTCCACTATCTTACTGACGACTATGGCATCAAATACTATGCAGCATTCACAGGCTGTTCTGCAGAAACAGAAGCTAGCTTTAAGACTGTAATCTTCCTTTCTAACAAAGTTGATGAACTTAATCTTCCATGCATTCTTCAGATTGAAAGCGGAAACGGAAAACTTCCTGCTACAATCATAAAGAATTCAAAATCAGGAAATATTTCTGTTCTCACAATGGATTCAATGCAGGCAACAACAAGTCTAGACGTAAAGAAAGGCGCAAACTACCTTGGAATTATGACTCAGAACCTTGAAGTTTTGAAAAAGGCTTTGAACTAGCAAAAAATCCAATCTGAATAGCCTGACTCGGACATGCAGAAGCACATTTACCGCAGCGGATGCATTCTCCGGCGTCAGGCCTTTCATATACCTTTATATCAAAGCCGCAAGAGTTCCGGCACACATCGCATTTAACGCATTTTTCCTGATCAACCTTAATCCTGTACACTGCAAATTTATTGAAAAAAGAATAGAATGCACCTAGCGGACAAATATAGCGGCAGAACGGCCGGTAAATTACAACAGAAAGGAAGAGGACTACTGCAAGGATAAAAAACTTCCAGCGGAATAAAAAGCCTGCCGCCTCGCGCATTGCAGGATTAAGCAGTACCAAAGGAATTCCGCCTTCCAGAGTACCCGCCGGACAAATATATTTGCAAAAACACGGCTCTCCCAAACCTGTAACGTCAACAAAAACCAACGGCAGAATAATGACAAAAACAGCAAGAATCAGAAAACGGATTTTCGAAAGAAATTTTTCACCGGGGAGCCTTCGGATTTTTTTGAATAAAGGAATTTTATTCAGCAAATCCTGAATAAACCCGAACGGACATAAAAAACCGCATACAAAACGACCGAAAACAATTCCGAACAGGGTAAGAAGCCCCAAAACATAAAGAGACAGATTAAAATTTCTTGAACCGATTACAGCCTGCAATGAACCTATCGGGCATGCACCAAGAGCCCCAGGACATGAATAACAGTTCAATCCGGGAACGCAAACAGATTTAGAAGTTCCCTGAAATATCCTGCCTTCTGCAAATCCCTTTACATATCCGTTGGAAAATGCAGCGGCAAAAGCCTGAACTATAAAACGAATCGATTCCCTCTTTAATTTAGCCAATGCCGATGCACTCCATGCAGATTCTGGAAGCCTTTTCAAATACAACAGGAACTTCACCCCTAAAGATTCCAAGCAACACCAGAATCAAAGCTAAAAATATCCCGCAGCCAGCAATAACCAGCCGTTTTCTGATTTCCGGATTCATTTCTGACCTTCAAGAATTTTATCAATAATCTTCTGCCAGTCTTTTTCAGACCTTGCACCAAGATACATTTTTCCAACTATGTTTCCGTCTGAATCAATAAAAAAAGTCGCAGGCACAGCCTGTACATTCCTTAAAAATCCGGAAAACATCTCCCTGGAAGGTACAATATGCACATAATCAGCACCGGTAGTCTTAATAATTTTTTCAGCATCAGCCTTAAGTTCCGGAATGAGTTTACCGGTTCCGTCCGTAATATCAACAGGAATTCCAATAACAGCAACGCCTTTTTCTTTATTATTTCTGTCAAGAGAAGCCAGTTCCGGCATTTCCCTAATACAAGGAGGACAGAATGTTCCCCATACATTAAGCATTGTAATTTTATTCGAAGCAAAAATTTTTTCCGAAACAGAATTTCCGTTCAAATCAACAGAAGTAAATTTAACCGCATTTTTTTTCTGCGCAAAACCTAAAAAAGACAAAAAGATCAGACACAAACACAAAAGATTTTTTTTCATATGTCCTCCAGCAAATATTATATTAACAATAATAATAAAACTTTCTGTAAACAGCAAATTTAAAAACGATAAAAAAAATTTAAAAGAGAGAACTAATAGAACAGTACAGAAGAAACAGATTCAAGCAGAGACCTGCCGTTTCCTCTCAAAACATCCAGAGTGTTTATATTCACGCTGTTTACTTTCATTATTCTTCCGGCATAAATATCTTCCTGGGTTTCATAATATCCATATGTTGAATGAATTACGTAATGCCTGCCTTCATATTCTCCAAGATACATCATTATGTGAGACGGAATCTTCAGCAAAGCTCCGGGTACAGCAGAACTTAAAATTCTGTTTCTATATTCAATTGAAAAATCAGGATTCAGATTAATTTTTTTTGCCGGAAAAAGAGCCTGTTCAGAAGAATTACGAGGAAGCTGAATTCCGACACATCTGTAACATTCCATTAAAAATGAAGAACAGTCGCGAAGCCCGTTCTTTCCTCCCCAACTGTATCCCTGCCCCAGACTTTTAAAGGCAAGCGTAAGAATATTTTTCACGGTATACGGTAAAAATCCTATGCAGGCAGCGCTTACAGGAACAGAAGCATATACGTTTCCTAAAGTTCCGTCTTCTTTTCTAAATGGAATTTCAACTGCATATGAACAGAACGGAAAACGTTCTTCCGAAAAATAATCTTGAGCAGTTTCCCAGTCAGCACAGAAAAAACGCTCCCCCATCCTTAATTCATCGTAGACTGTTTCTCCGTCTTCCGGCAAAGTTATATCATCGGAGGTAATTACATAGAGGCTTTCCGTAACAGTAACAAAAGAACTGGTTCCCGCACTAAAAAAATCCAGGCGCCTTTCAAAATCCTTATCAGAACACAGGGCAATCGAATCAGACTTTACCCAGCCATAATCGTATTCAGAACAGACAAAGCACCAGAGTTCATCTTTAGAACGAAACAGCAAAAGTACTGGATCATTGAACAAAAGCGCACTTTCCTGATTTGCATCATCGTACCAGTCAGAGCCGTTTGTAGAAAATACTTCGTCAGACGGAACGATTCTCATATCTGAACGTTTTGTACATACGGCTGTTTCTGGTTCAACAGGAATTTCAGAATCTTTAAGAGCATTTACCCCGACTTTTTCAAACAGAGAATCCCAATATTCAGGAGTACAATAAATTGACTCTTCAAGAATATTTTTTCTGTACCATTTTCTTACAGAACTTTCCGGGAAAAAAAACTTATATAAATCAGATTCAAAAAGAGACGCAAACCCTGCAAGATTAAACAGGATTGTTTTTTTATCATTCCTC
>Ga0256407_10012036_pt1 | contig 11841 bp, 7 predicted proteins | sample RumenRJG_04DNA_FD_193489 | JGI IMG/M metagenome (GOLD analysis project Ga0256407, IMG submission 193489) | Bovine rumen microbial communities from Lethbridge, Alberta, Canada - RJG_04 | ecosystem: Host-associated > Mammals > Digestive system > Stomach > Rumen | place: Canada: Alberta | collected... | reverse complement strand
CAGGGCATAGGCAGAACCGATGACTTTGGCATCAACCAATTTGGGCACAGAGGGCCAGAGTGATGCGGGTACTAAGGAGAATGAGGCTCCCAATACCAAAATGGTGGCATAGGCAACGATGACACCACCAACAGCACTGCTCTTGAACAGAGGCAGGGCAAAGGCAAAGGTCAGGTGACAACCAATCAGCAGCAAGGAACCCAATATCAACATGGATACAGCCTTACCGTGGTTGTCGAGATAATTGCCGAGAATAGGAGTGATGAGCACGGCCAACAGAGGGAATACCGCAAAAATACTCTCTGCTGTCTGGCGCATGTAACCCATATAGCAATAGGTGATGAGTGCAATGATGCTGATGGCCAACAGACCGAACTTCTTGCTGTTTGTCTTCTGGAAGTTGGAAGCGAATCCGGTAGCGGCAACCAAAAGCATAATGACATACTGGACGATAGTTACCGACGGACTTGCCCAGAAAGAATCAGAGGCTGGTTCTGTCAGTGTCAGGTTACACTGCAACATATTAACAGCATACTTCTGGAAGGGGAAAATGGCTGAGTAATAGAGTACACACAGTAAGGCAACAAGCCAGAAACCACTGTCACTGAGAATCTTGCCGATGTCGCTGACTTTGAAAGGATCGTCTTTCTCTTCTGCCTCACCTGTCTGACTGTCGAGTTTCTTGTCCATAAAGAAATAGACGATTGTCATGATCAGGGCAATACACATCAGAACTACACCGAAAGCAACACTGCGGCTAACACTTACCTCGCCACCTAACTTGGCAAAGAAGGGCGAGAAAATCATGCAGGTGGCAACACCCAGACGGGCAAGCGCCATTTCAGATCCCATGGCAAGTGCCATCTCACGGCCTTTGAACCATTTCACAATACCGCGAGAGACGGTGATACCTGCCATTTCGCAGCCACAGCCGAAAATCATGAAACCGCAAGCGGCAAACTTAGCACTGGCCGGCATTCCCTGATAGAAAGGTGAAACACCCAACTCATCGAAGATGGGGATGTAATTGAGGTTGTTGGTAAACCATGTCTCCAGACCACTACCGATGAAACCATCGCTTACAGCATACCACTTGACACAGGCTCCCACAAGCATCACTGCCGTGGAGAGCAAAATAGTAAAACGTACTCCCATCTTGTCGAGAATGATACCGGCGAAGATGAGGAAGAATACGAATACGTTGAGGAATACCTCTGCCCCCTGCATGGTACCGAAGGCGGTGGAGTCCCATCCGCGAGTCTCTTGCATCAGGTCTTTGATGGGCGAGAGGATATCCATGAAGATGTAGCTACAGAACATGGCTAGTGCCAGAAGTAGCAGGGCTGTCCACCGCATTGCAGCGGAATCTCTTAATGTTTTTTCAATTGCTTGTGACATAATTATTATTTTTATTTCGATATTTCAATGTTTAGATATCTCGTTATTTCGAGGTTTTTATTTTCTCAAGCCGTTTGGCTTTGGCTTCTGACTGTTGTGAGAGTTTTCCTTTGAGGTATTGCTCCATGATGAGACCGGCAATAGGGGCTGCCATGTCGGAACCGAAACCACCATGCTCTACGTAAACGCTGATGGCGATTTTTGGTTCGTTCATTGGGGCAAAGCCGATGAAAGCTGAATGGTCGGCGCCAGGATTTTCTACCGTCCCTGTTTTACCACAAACTGGGTAAGTGGTGCGCAAACAGGTTGCCGTTCCTTTCTCGACAGCTAATCGCATGCCCTCTATTACAGGGGTATAGATGCTGGCATCAACTTTCGTGTGGCGACGGGTAAGGAAGCGCTTATTAGTGGTATTCTTATGAATATGCGGCACATAATACCATCCGCGATTGGCTAGCGTTACTGCCAGGTTGGCAAGTTGTAGGGGTGTGAGGGTGATGTCGCCCTGTCCCATACCAGCCCACCAGATAGTCTTACCGTCCCATTTGCCATTGTAACGGCGATTCAGGTAGTCGGCTCCTGCCAGGAGTCCGCCCTGTTCACCTTGAATGTCGATATGCATAGGACCACCGAGGCCCATGCTCTGCATATAGCTTCGCCATGTGGTGATGGCTTCGTTCTTGTCTGTATATACGAAACTGTCGTTAATCATAGCGGCAAATGTGACCAGAAACCATGAGTTGCAACTCTGTGCAATGGCATCCTTCAACTTGAGAGGAGAGCGATGTTCATGGCACCCCACCTTGATATTACCGTCAATGAAGCCCTTATTGCATTCAACAGTAGTTTCCGGGGTTACAATGCCTTCGGAGAGCAATGTCAGTGCCTGTGCAGGTTTGATGGTAGAGCCTGGTGCCTGTGGTTTGCCGATGGCTTGCCGGACATCATATCCATTAGACGTATTGGTGGCAAGGCAAAGTATTTCTCCGTTGGCAGGGTTAATGGCCACGATACTTCCCGTTTTTCCCTGTAGGAGTCGTTCTCCCAATGACTGCAGCAAGGGGCGGATTGTAAGAGGTCCATCCGTAGGCAATGCCTGCGAATAAAGGTAAAAAGGTAAGAATGTAAATAGGTAAAAGAGAAATAGTCTTTTCATCTCATTCATGAACCTTTAACCGATAACCATTACTTCAGCCATCTGTCAAGCCAGTTAAAGAAGGTGCGCTGCCATAGCACGCCATTCTGTGGCTTGAGCACCCAGTGATTCTCGTCTGGGAAGATGAGCAACTCGGCAGGAATGCCTTTCATGCGGGCAGCGTTGAAGGCAGACATGCCCTGTGTGTAATTGATGCGATAGTCTTTCTCACCATGGATGCAGAGAATGGGGGTGTCCCAATTTTCCACATACTTATGAGGGGAGTCATGGTAGGTCTTTTTGGCATTGGGCATCTGAGGACGATGCCAGTAAGCTTCGTCATATTCCCAGTTGGAGAACCAATTCTCTTCTGTCTCTAAGTACATGGCGGCGAGGTTGAAGGCTCCGTCGTGAGAAATGAAGGCCTTGAAACGCTTGTTGTGATGACCTGCGAGATAGTAAACACTGAAGCCTCCGAAGGACGCTCCTACAGCACCCAGTCGGTCTTTGTCGACAAAGGGAAGGTTCTGGGCGGCATCGTCGATAGCTGCTAAATAGTCATCCATACACTGGCCCGACCAGTCACCGCTGATTTCTTCTTTCCATTCCTGACCGAAACCTGGCAGACCATGGCGGTTAGGGGCAACTACAACATAACCATTGGCAGCCATAATCTGGAAGTTCCAGCGATAGCTCCAGAACTGGCTGACAGGACTCTGCGGACCACCTTCACAGAAAAGCAGGGTGGGGTATTTCTTACCTTCCTCATAGTTGGCAGGCAAAACAATCCATACCAGTTCCTCCTTGCCGTCGGTGGTCTTTACCCAACGCTGCTGTACCTTTCCGAAGGTCAGTTGGTCGAGGATATGCTTATTCTCAAAGGAAATCTGTTGAATATTGGTCTTCTCGATAGTCTTATCGGGTGTTACCATATAGATGTCGGTGGGAGCACTGAGACTCTGACGGGTAGCCAGAATGCGCTTGCCGTCATTGGCGAGTTGGATGCTTGTCCAGTCGTCCCAGGTCTCGGTCAGTTGTTTGACCTCACCCTTCCAGTTGACACTGTACATGTTATTGCAACCATGCCAAACGCTCAGGAAATACAGTTGTGCCTGCTTGTCTTTCTCAGGAGCCCAGCAGAATGCCTCAACGTCCGACTTCCAGTTGATGTAACGCTTGATGCCTGTTGCCATTTCATATATGCACAAGCGGTTAAGGTCGGCCTCATAACCGTCATGCTCCATCGACTGCCAAGCCACATATTTGCCATCGGGCGAGAACTGTGGGTTCTGGTCATAGCCTACGTTATTCTTAAGATTTTCAGGAGCATTGACAGCCTGAATCTTCAGCGTACGGGTAGGGTCGTTCTTTGGAGCTACATAGTCGGCAGGCTTACATAGATTCGTCGTCGTGCGCGTACCTATATTATATAAATAGATGTCCGAATCGGTAGAGATGGAGTATTCCAAACCAATCTTCTTCCGACAGGTATAGGCAATGCTCTTAGAGTCTGGGCTCCATGCCAGTTGCTCAATACCACCGAAGGGTTCCATAGGACATTCGTATGGTTCGCCGTTCAATATGTCAATGCCATCATTGCCGATGGCGAAATCGTCGGTCACACTATAGACAAACGGATGCTGGATGCTTTCTACATAATGGTCCCAATGACGATACATTAAGTCGGTGACGCGACGACCTGTAGCCTTGGGCAAGTCATCGGGGTTCTTCTGGATGACCTCATGGAAGGGTAGTGACTTCAGGATAATCACCTTCTTGCGGTCTGGAGAGAACTTATAACCCTCAACCTGACCGTCGGTTTTTGAGATTTGCTTGCGGTCGGAACCATCGGCTTTCATAATCCATATCTCACCGCCAGAGAGATAGGCAATCGTATTTCCGTCAAACCATGAAGGGTCGGTCTCACTCTTGCTATTGGTTGACAACTGTCGGTTGTTCTTACCGTCAGCATCCATGATGCAGATTACTTGACGGCTCTTGTTGGCTTTTACACTGTAATAGCCTACCTGATAAACCACTTGCTTGCCGTTGGGTGAAGCCTCTACGGTACCGATACGTCCCATAGCCCAGAGTGTCTCGGGGGTCATCATGCGGCTATCCAACTTGATATTACTCTTACCTATTTTCACTTCTTCTCCCGCATTTATGATGTTTGGCAGCATCGTCATAACCGCCAAAGCAAAGAATAACTTTTTCATATATCTTCCTTCTTCCTTCTTACCTCTTACTTCTTATTTCTTTCTCACTGGATCGCATGTCAGTCCACATCCAAGTTTCTTGAAAATTTTGCGGTCAACCTCAGAGAGCATGACCGTAGAGTGAACCTGACAGTCGCGTAGGCGAGGCAACTGCTCCAAAGCTAAACGGCATTGTTCGTCGTCTTTGGAGAGTACACTGAGCGCCACCAGCACTTCATCAGTATGCAGACGGGGGTTCTTACCTCCCAAATATTCTATCTTAGTTTTCTGAACTGGTTCAATGAGACTTTCGGGAATCAACTTGGCCTCATGACTGATACCTGCTAAATGTTTGGTGGCATTGAGCAGCAGTGCTGCAGAACAGCCAAGTAGGGGAGTTGATTTCGAAGTGATGATGGTGCCGTCTTCCAGTTCAATGGCAGCAGCAGTGTGGCCGGTCAGTTCTTGTTTAGCCTGTGCTGCTACAGTCACACGGCGATAGGCTGTGGTAATCTTTGCCTGATTGAACAGCATCAGAATCTTGTTCAATTCATTTTCGTTGTCAGCACCGTCTGCCATCTTGTTGGTGGCGTCATAGTAGCGACGGATAATTTCTTCGCGTGACGCATTGCAGCACACCTCGTCATCACTGATGCAGAAACCCACCATGTTGACACCCATATCCGTAGGTGACTTATAAGGATTTTCGCCATAGATACCCTCGAAGAGTGCATTGAGCACAGGGAATATCTCGATGTCGCGGTTATAGTTAATGGCTGTCTTGCCATAAGCCTCCAAGTGGAAGGGGTCAATCATGTTGACATCATTGAGGTCGGCAGTAGCAGCCTCGTAGGCGATGTTGACAGGATGTTTCAAGGGAAGATTCCATACGGGGAAAGTCTCGAACTTTGCATAACCGGCACGGATACCTCGTTTGTTCTCGTTATAGAGCTGAGACAGGCATACAGCCATCTTACCGCTTCCAGGGCCGGGAGCTGTAACAATGACTAATTCGCGGGAGGTCTCCACATAGTCGTTTTTGCCGAAACCGTCGTCGGAGGCAATCAGTTTAACGCTATGAGGATAACCGTCAATCAGATAATGTACGTATGACTTGATGCCCAGGCGCTCCAGACGGTGGCGGAACAAGTCGGCAGCATGCTGTCCGTTATAGTGTGTGATAACCACTGAGCCCACCATGAAGTCGCGACTTTGGAACTCTTCACGAAGGCGCAGCACGTCTTCGTCATAGGTAATGCCTAAGTCAGCACGCACTTTGTTTTTCTCGATATCCTCAGCACTGACCACAATGACAATCTCCACTTGGTCTCTTAGCTGGGCAAACATGCGTAGCTTAGAGTCGGGCTTGAAACCTGGCAATACGCGTGAGGCATGATGGTCGTCAAACAATTTTCCACCTAATTCCAGGTAGAGCTTGCCGTCAAACTTGGCGATACGCTCCTTGATATGCTCTGACTGTATCTTGAGATACTTATCGTTATCAAATCCTATTTTCATTTTTTGTATCCATTTTTGCGTTGTCTTTCCAATTCTGCCTGTTGTTTCTGCAAAGCCTCTAAGCGTGCGGCAAGTCCACTCTGCTTCTTGGGATTGTTCTTGTTTTCCTGATACTTTGCCTCAAGGATAGCCAGCAGTTTCTCGTCATCAGTAGTTTTGCGGAGTGTCCACATGATGGCTGCTGAGAAGAACAGTGAAACAAAATAATAGAAGTTAAGACCAGAAGAATAGTCGTTGAAGATGAAGAAGAACATCAGTGGCATGATGTACATCATCCATTGCATCATCTTCATCTGTTCTGCCTGCTGTCCCATCATCTGGTCCTTCTGTTGTTGCATCGAGAACCATGTGTAGAGCAGTTGGGCACCGCAGAAGAGGATACAGGTCAGCGACAGATGGTCGCCAATACCCCAGATGTTAGTGCTCCACTCCCATATCGGGTCATAGGTTGAGAGGTCGTCCATCCACAGGAAGCTCTGGCCACGCAACTGGATGGCATTGGGCACAAACCAGAACATGGCAATCCAAATAGGCATCTGGACTAACATAGGCAGACAGCCACCCATCGGACTAACGCCATACTTAGAGTAGAGGGACATCATCTCCTGTTGTTTCTTCATCTGGTCCTCAGGGGCAGAGTATTGCTTGGTTGCCTCTTCGAGTTTGGGTTTCAGCACGCGCATCTTGGCACTTGACATATAGCTCTTCTTTACCATCGGGAAAGTAATCACTTTCAGAAGAATGGTGATGAGAATAAGTACAATACCCATGCTGAAGCCGAAATTGGCCAGCCAGTCGAAGACGTAGAGCGTAAACCAGCGGTTGATGAGTCGGAAGAGCCACCAGCCGAGATTAACAAGTTGTTCGAGGTCGAGGTCTTTCCCAAACTGGCTCTGCTGTTCAACATCCTGAATCAGACGGAAATTGTTGGGACCGATGTACATCTCGAACTCAGAAGGCTTCTGACCTGTGGGGTCGAAGGCTGTCTTCAGCTTGGCATCAAACTGTTTGAGATAACCGGTGCCTTTCTGTTCGAGTGTGCTCTTCAGTTCGGCATTGCGGGCGAAATTATCCTTTGAGATAAGCGCAACGGAGAAGAACTGGTTGCGGAAGGCTACCCAGTCGAGTTCCTCTTCAACGGTTTCGCTTTCGTCAGAAGCTTCCGAAAGATTGTCGGTATCGCCTTGGGCCTCTTTGAAGAAGATTGAAGTGTAGCGGTTCTCAAACGAAAATCCCTTCTCATGTTGACGACAATGGTCAGTCCACTCTATCTCCATCTCTTTGTAAGAAGGAGCAAAGACATTGGCCAGTCCCTTAGCCTGCAAGGAGAATCCCAACATGTAGTCTTTGCCGAGACGGTATTTCATGATGACCTGTCCGCCATTACCGGCCTGAGCTGTCATAGTGACAGTAGAATCAGTCTGTTCAGACGGAGTGAAATAGAGGTCGGCAGTGATGATGTTATCGTTCTTTCCTGCCAAAAGGAAGTTGAGGTTCTGATCTTTCTCGTCAAAAAGAGTCAAATCCTTGTCGTCATTCAAATCCTTGTAGTCAAGAATCTTAGCCTTCTTTACAACACCGCCCTTTGTGTCTAAAGTCAACTCTACTTTGCCGTTTTTCAACACCACCTGCTGCGATGTGCCGTGAAGGGCACTGTAAAAAAGGGCAGAGGAGTCGTTCATAGCCGCTTCCTCCTTTTTCTCTTGGGCAAGTTGTTTTTGTTGTTCTGCTTTCTGGGCTTTCTCCTGAGTTACTGCTGCAATAGAATCTTGCACTCTTGCGGCTTCAATCTGTTCCTTTGAGGGGCTGTTATACCAACTGAAACCAATCAGTACCAACGCTATAAGGGCGAAGCCGATAATCGTATCTCTATTCATATTATACCTTATTTATTTTATATCTAATTCGCATACAAGGTGCAAAGGTAGTGCAAATCGAGCGAAAAACCAAATTTATTTGAGTTTTTCCGAGACGAAGTCTACATTGATGTCAATCAAAGGTACAAAAAAATTATGAATTATGCATGAAGCATTAAGAATTATTTCGTACCTTTGCATTCAAATCAACGATTATGATGAAATACAGATACTTCTTTTTAAGCCTTGTAGCCTTGCTGATAACAAATTCTGTTAGTGCCCAAAGCAAATCGAGGCAGCAGATATTAGATGAGCTGAAAGTGTATGTTGACAGTATCAAAGTTCTGCGACAACGACTTGACTCTGTCAATCAACTCAACGACTCGTTGCGAAAGGAAACAACTGATGGTCGCTATTATCGGTTGTTTGCCCCTACCACATTCTATCATTCCGGAGCCAACAAAGTGCTTTCGCTTCATCCGCAGACGGGCGACGAAGTGACTGATGCCATTGACCAGGCCATGATGAATGTCTATATGAAACGACCTGACTTAGTGACGAATACGGAAAGTCGGCTGAAGCAAACAGGGTCTGTTCGTGAGGATGTCAATCAGGAGGTGAAACAGCATGTGGAATTGGTCGAACAGACCGCACCACAACCTGATGAACCCGAGATAGTGCCAACGGGCATTGTAGTGACAAAGCCTAATTTCTGGTCATTTAAAGGCGATGGTTTCCTTCAGTTCCTTCAAAACTATGTATCGGGCAACTGGTATAAAGGTGGTGAGAGTAATTATTCTGCTGTAGGTGCGTTAACCCTTGAGATGAACTATAATGATAAGGATAAGTACACTTGGGAGAATAAACTGGAGATGAAACTTGGTTTCCAGACATCACGCTCTGATTCCATTCATAAGTTCAAAACCAACAATGATCTGATTCGTCTGACCAGCAAGTTGGGTATGCAAGCCTCTAAAAAGTGGTATTACAGCCTTCAGTTGCTTGCATACACACAGTTTACAAAAGGTTTTAAGGCTAACGATCCCAAAGTCTATTCCGACTTCTTCTCGCCATTTGACCTGAACATCGGTCTTGGTATGGAGTATAAGGTCCATGCTCTTAATGGAAGACTCACGGGAACGCTCAACTTCCTGCCGGTAGCCTATAACCTGCGTTATGTAGGTCGTTCGTCTTTGTTTGATGCTTTTGGTACTAAGGGAAAGCATGCTTTGCACGAGTTGGGTGCTCAGTTTACGGGCGATGTGCAATGGAAGATAGTTGACCAGATTACATGGAAGAGCAGGCTATATGCCTTTACAGCCTATACCCGTGCCCTCATAGAATGGGAAAACCAGATTGAGTTCAAAGTTACCAAGTATATCTCTGCCAACTTATTTCTTTATCCGCGTTTCGACGATGCTGCTGCGCGTGATGCTGATCATGGTTATTGGCAGTTTATGGAATACAGTTCTTTAGGTCTGAGTTATAATTTCTAAACAAAAAGCACTGCCCTCGAGCAGTGCTTTCTTGTGTTATTTCGCTTCAGTCATATCTCCTTCAATGTAGAGGCGTGTCATTTCGACAGCTCCGTTGGTCCGGACGGTGATAGATTTCTTGAAGTGCCCGGGGAACTTTCCTGTTCCATTGTAGGTAACCTTGATTTCCCCCTTCTCACCTGGTTGAATAGGAGTCTTGGTATATTCAGGCACCGTGCATCCGCATGATGCGATAGCCTGATTGATTACCAAAGGCTGTTCACCAATGTTGGTGAAAGTGAAAGAGCAGGAAACCTTAGGTTCATTCTCTGAGAAAGAACCGAAGTTGTGAGTGGTCTTGTCAAACTTGATCTGTGCAGGTTTTTGTGCCATCACTGCGGTCATGCCACATACCAGCATCAGAGTCATCATAATTATCTTTTTCATCTTCTTTACATTTTTACTTAAAAAATCGATGCAAATGTAAGGCTTTTCCTCCATACTCACACTATTTTAAGCTTGATTTTTAATTATTTTAATATTTGTGCTTATAAATAAAGCCTTATTATTCAAATAAATTTGGTATTTCTCTCGATTTGCACTACCTTTGACTTTGCGGTCGAAGGAACTCGCGTTCGAGAAAACTCAAATTATATTTGGTTTTCTTCTCACTTATTCGTACCTTTGCAGTTCGAAAGTATAAAGCACATATAACAATTATGTATAGAACAAAAACATGTGGTGAGTTAAGACTCACAGATGCCGGGCAGGTTGTGACGCTGGCCGGATGGGTACAGAAAACCCGTAAAATGGGTGGTATGACGTTTGTTGACCTGCGTGACCGCTATGGTATTACACAGCTGGTTTTCGACGAGTCGAAAGATGCTTCGCTTTGTGAACGTGCCAACAAGTTGGGACGTGAGTGGTGCATTCAGGTAAAGGGTACGGTTAACGAGCGTGAGAGTAAGAATAAGAATATCCCTACGGGCGATATTGAGATTATTGCTCAAGAACTGAATGTGTTGAGTGAGAGTTTGACTCCTCCGTTCACGATAGAGGATAATACTGATGGCGGTGACGATATTCGTATGAAGTATCGTTATCTGGACTTGCGTCGTTCCTGCGTTCGCAAGAACTTGGAGTTGCGCCACCGTATGACCATTTTGATTCGTAACTTCCTCGATAACAAGAATTTTATTGAGGTAGAAACACCTATCCTGATTGGTTCTACCCCAGAAGGTGCACGCGACTTCGTGGTGCCTTCTCGTATGAATCCAGGGCAGTTCTATGCGCTGCCTCAGAGCCCTCAGACATTGAAGCAGTTGTTGATGGTGTCTGGTTTCGACCGCTATTTCCAGATAGCCAAGTGTTTCCGTGACGAGGACTTGCGTGCTGACCGACAGCCAGAATTTACGCAGATAGACTGTGAAATGTCGTTTGCCGATCAGGAAGACGTATTGGAAATCTTTGAGGATTTGGCACGTCATCTGTTCAGGGAGGTACGTGGCGTAGAGTTGCCTAAGTTGCAGCGTATGACATGGCATGAGGCTATGCGTCGTTTCGGTTCCGATAAACCTGATTTGCGCTTCGGAATGGAATTCGTAGAACTGATGGATGTGTTGAAGGGTACAGGAGAATTCCCTGTATTCAACGAAGCTGAGTATATCGGAGGTATCGTGGTGCCAGGGTGCGCAGACTATACCCGTAAGCAACTTGACCAGTTGACGGATTTCGTTAAACGTCCGCAGGTAGGGGCCAAGGGCTTGGTTTATGTGAAGTTCAACACCGATGGAACTGTAAAGACTTCTATAGATAAATTCTATACGCCTGAAGTTTGGCAGCGATTAAAGGAGAAGACAGGTGCCAAGGATGGTGACCTTGTGTTGATTCTTAGCGGCGACAAAGCTAACAAGACACGCACTCAGCTCTGTACACTCCGTCTGGAGATGGGCGATCGTCTCGGACTGCGTGACAAGGACAACTTTGTGTGCTTGTGGATTGTTGACTTCCCACTCTTTGAGTGGAGTGATGAAGAGCAGCGTCTGATGGCTACACACCATCCGTTCACTTTGCCTAATCCAGATGATATTCCTTTGCTCGATACTGCTCCGGAAAAAGTGCGTGCTGTTGCCTATGACTTCGTATGTAATGGTGTAGAGGTTGGCGGTGGATCCCTTCGTATCCACGACGGTAAGTTACAGGAGAAAATGTTCCAGATTTTGGGCTTCACTCCAGAGCGTGCAATGGCACAGTTCGGTTTC
>Ga0256407_10012034_pt1 | contig 11843 bp, 7 predicted proteins | sample RumenRJG_04DNA_FD_193489 | JGI IMG/M metagenome (GOLD analysis project Ga0256407, IMG submission 193489) | Bovine rumen microbial communities from Lethbridge, Alberta, Canada - RJG_04 | ecosystem: Host-associated > Mammals > Digestive system > Stomach > Rumen | place: Canada: Alberta | collected... | reverse complement strand
CATGCCACCTTCCGCCGTACCAACGACAAGTCTCGCGTGAAGGAGTCTGTCAGCTACTCTGATGTAGGTGTAGATCCTGAACTGAAGAGCTCTTACGATTCTTGGATTCAGGGACATGAGTTCTTCCCCATTTTCCAGGGAACTCTGAACGACAACCCGAACCTCCAGGGTAACTCAGCCAATAGCAGCACCAGCAATGCTGACAAGCTGTATGGTCCGGTACACCCCGTAGTAAACCTCTGATTTATATGTAGAGTTAAGAATTAAGAATTTAAGAAAAAGAAAACAATTATGAAATTCAATAAAATAGCAACAGCATTTTGTGCAGCAGCTCTTGGCATGATGATGCTTACGAGCTGTGAAGGCGGTGATCTGTTCAGCATAAACGCTCCCGACTGGCTGTCGTCTAAAGCCGACTCTATTGCTGCTGAAAAGGCAAAGAATCAGGGTGGTGATGAGGAAATCGAAGGCCTGCATGAGGATGTGTACAACATCGGTAAGGAAGACCTTACAGCCGGTTTCTGGACACTGGGCAAGACGTATGTGGTGCCTGCAGGACAGAAATGGATTGCTCAGTTCAACCTCATGGTGAATCCCGACAACAAATACTATAAGAACTTCTATGTGGTTCTGAATGCCTTTAATGGTGATTTAGGTGATGAATTCGCCGTGATACGTTTCGACAACGACCCGACGAAGAACTCCGAGTGGAACACCGTAGGAACTGAGATTGACCGCAGTCTGATTGGTGGTGATTTCCAAAACTCTTCAGGTGATGACGATATCGATGCTTCTGTACAAAAGATGAATGGTAAGGTTACCTTGACTGTCGACCGTTCAAATGGTGGTCTATTTATTAAGATGACCAACGGCACTCTGACAAAGACCTATACACAGACTTCTTCATTCCCCTCAACAGGTTCTGACGCTGACATCTGCTGCCGCATCGGTGTAGAGGGTTCACTGGTTAGCTTCCTCGGTTCTACCATCGAGCCTATTGGCGGCTACACCTCCAAGGAGGACAAGCAGCCTCTTAGCTTGACCTTGAATGGCGTGGCCAAGAAGGTGCTTCAGGGCACTTCACTCGAAGATATGCTGAAGAATGTAACTGCTACCATTGAATTCGAGCAGGGTGTGGTGAAGGATGTTCCAGCTTCAGAACTGACCTTCCTGACTGTTCCCGATTTAGCAACGCTCGGCAAGAAGACGCTGGTGGCCGCCTATTCAAAGACCTTCAAGGGCGAGGGTGCCACTTCGCCTGTCCTCGGAACGGCTCAGTTCGAGGTTGTTGACAAGATGTATACCTCTATCGGTGCTACCGACAACTCTACAGCCTTCTGGGGTGCTCACTCTGATAACATCAAGGTGGCTCCGGGTGAGACCTTCGTCACAAACTTCACCAACTACACCAGTGGACAGAACAACTGGAACAACTTCTGCGTAGTGCTCTGCAAAGCCGACAATACGGAGTATGCCGTGGTACGTGCCGACAACTATGGATGGGGTGACGGCTACGGAGCATGCTCTACGAGCGGCGGACAGTCAGACTGGGGTGCATGGCTGAAAGCTATGGACGGTGCCAAGGTGACAACTTACGTGACCAACAACGGTGACGGTACGGCCGACGTCAAGGCAGTCATGCTGGGCACTGACGGCAACACCTATGTCCAGGAGTATAACGGCATCAACACTGTTGATCCCAACGACTTCTACTTCCGCTTCACGGTGGATGGCTGCCACCTCGAGTTCGACAACGTAATCGGTGCTGACGACAACTCTACAGCTTTCTGGGGAGCTCATTCTGAAATGATTAACGTTCCCGTTGGGAAGACAGTCTCTACACGCATCAAGAACTTCACTAACGGAGTCAGCAATTGGAACAACTTCTGCGTGGTACTGACGCGTCAGGACAATACCGAGTATGCTGTGGTACGTGCCGACAACTATGGTTGGGGCGACTGCTATGGAGCCTGCACACCAAGCGGCGGACAGGCAGACTGGGGTGCATGGCTGAAAGCTATGGACGAGGCCATGGTCACCGTCTCTGTAACCAACAATGGAGGTTCCATCGATGTTAAGTGCATCATGGTGGGCAACGACGGCAACACCTACTATCAGGATTATATCGGCATCAGTCCTACCGACGGCAACGATGTCTACTTCCGCTTCACGGTGGATGGCAGTCACCTGATTTTCGAGTAATATTGATATTGGCTAATAAAGAAGTGCCCTGCCAAAAGAGGGAGGGCACTTCTTTTCTCTTTCAATTACCAAATGAAACAACAGATGAAGAAAACATTTATAACTCTTTTATCGGCATTGTTGCCCTTGGTTGCGTCAGCCTACTCGCTGGGGCGCGTCAGTGTCCACGATCCCAGCATTGTTTGGGATCCTTCGTCTAAGACATATTATATCTTCGGTTCCCACCGCGACCACGCCAAGACAACCGACCTGATGAAATGGACCAAGGTAACCGTTCCTTGGCAGACGGCCGCCAGTAATAATGCCGCCAACTCTGCCGCCTTCACCACACCGCAGGTAACAAAGGTAAAGAAGGGGGGAGTAGAGTACGACTTCAACTTCAATGCTTTTAATTGGTCGAAGCGCGGTAACAGCAGCTACAGCGTGGACGGCATGATGTGGGCTCCCGACGTCATCTGGAACAAGGCCATGAAAAAATGGTGCATGTACCTGAGCGTCAATGGCGACTATTGGTACTCAAGCATCATTCTGCTTACCTCCGATAATATCGAAGGCCCCTATCGCTATCAGGCTCCGGTAGTCATCAGCGGATTCCACACCGGAACTTCTTATAAGGACACAGACTTGGAGATTGTCATCGGCACTCAGACATCGCTGCCCAGCCGCTATGCTGTGGGCAACAAATGGGGCGAACGCTATCCCAACTGTATCGACCCCTGCGTATTCTACGATGAGCAGGGTAAACTGTGGATGTCATACGGCTCATGGAGCGGTGGTATCTACATGCTTGAACTGGACGAGAACACAGGACTTCGCGACTATGATGTGGAGTATCCCCTGACTGGCAGTGGCAACGGCATCACCGTAGATCCCTACTTCGGCAAGAAGATAGCAGGCGGCTATTATTCATCGGGTGAGGCTTCCTATATTGAATACATAGGTGGCTATTACTACTTATTTGTCACCAATGGCGGACTGGCTGCCGGCGGTAATGCCAACGACTACAACAACGGCGGCTATCAGATGCGTGTGTTCCGTTCACAGAATCCCAACGGACCTTACGTGGACAGCAAGAACAGCACAGCCTTATACGGCAGCTATCTGCTGAACTTCGGACCGAATGAAAACGATGGCAACCGCGGTGAAAATATCTTCGGAGCCTACACAAACTGGGGGAACCAGACAAAAGGCAATTATGGTGAACGTTCACAAGGCCACAACTCTATTATAGCAGCAGAAGACGGCCGCACCTATCTGGTCTATCACACCCGTTTCCAGAACTTGGGAGAAGGCCATCAGGTGCGTGTACACCAGGTGTTCCAAAATCAAAACGGCTGGCTCGTGGCTGCTCCTTTCGAGTACACCGGCGAGACGGTGACCAGTGCCGACATAGCTTCCACCCAGCAGATTCCTACCGAGAACATTGCGGGCAAGTACAAGCTGCTTACCCACAAGTATAAATTGAACCATCTCAAGAAAGAGGCCTCCGAGCCCACCGACATCGAACTCTTGTCTAACGGTACTATCACCGGAGCCTCAACGGGAACATGGAGTGTTGACAAAGGCACCTCCTACATCACGCTAAAGATAGGCGGAACAACCTACTATGGCGTCATGGTAGAGCAGACGCTGGAACCCACCGACACGAAGACGCCTGCTTTCACTGCACTTGCTTCGACTACCGGAGTGACAGTTTGGGGATATAAGTACGGCGAATCGACCACCGAGCCAGAAACTCCCGTTGATGGTGACTACAAGACTGGTCTCGTGGCCTACTACAACTTCGATGCTTCACCCATTACGAATCAGCTGAACACCACCCAGACGGCCACTCTCCAGAAAGAAGGCAGCAACAGCCTGCCCACGCTGAAGACCGACGGCTCGCGCAGCGGTCAGGTGATTCATACCAACTTTGGTGCTGCTGAGAACACCAGCAACGTGAAATTCACCAACCCGCTGGCCGGAGCTACACTGAGCGAGGGAGCCACCGTAGCATTCTGGCTGAACTCCATAGATCAGAACTATTGGGATGCAGCCTTCGCGTTCTACAACCCGCAGACCACGGCCCGTCTCTATCTTACACCTAACACCTATGTGGGCTACAACGATATGAAGGGCACTTGGATAGACTTGAACCATCCCGATGGCTATGCCTCAGGCTTCATCACCTTCGGCGAGTGGAACCATGTTACCGTCACCATATCGCGTAAAGACGGAATAAAGGTCTATGTGAACGGCAACCTGATTTCGTTCCAGAAATGCAACGGTTCGATGGGCGGAACTTCCGTCACTTCTCCTAATGCTTTCAGCTATGGGCAGATTGTCAGCCACTTGACCGCCAGCAGCGACTTCTACTTCGGCTATGGTTCCTTCTGGGGCTCACTCAATGCCGACTACGACGATTTGTGCATCTACAACCGCGTACTGACAGCCGACGACGTCAAGGCTCTCTATCAGGCCGAGTGCAACAATGAGTCCATCACTGGCATTGAAGCCGTAAAACGGTCAACTGTATCCGACGGTAGCATCTTCGACCTGCAGGGACGGAAGTTGAGCGGTCCGCTGAAGTCGGGTATCTACATCCGTAACGGCAAGAAATATGTCGTGAAATAACGAAGATGTTGGTATTATAGTAATAGCACTCATCACTCTGCTCTGTCCACTCTCCACGAGTGGACAGAGCGACGGGTGCTATCGTCTATTATAGAGACAACAAATCTACACTCATACATTTAATTAAAATCATATGCTCAACCTTTTCTTAGCTGTTATCTCGGTATTCTTCTACAATCAGGAACCAAATGACGGACTCCACATCGCATATCAGGACGAAAGCCAGCAATGGCAGGAAATCGGGCAGATGCTCTCCAGCGACTACGGCGCCTGGGGACAGGAGAAACGGATGTTCTCGCCTTTCATTACTCAAATGACTGACGGAACTTGGCGTGCAGTCTGGCAGGTCAATGAGACAGCCCCTACTTTTGCCGCTGCCTATAGTCGCGACCTCATCACATGGCGTCCTCAAGACTATCCTGTCATGTCTGCTCAAACTTGTCTGCGACCGGTTATCATTACTGAGGGAGGAAATGACTATGTGGTCTATCAGAATGTTAAAGGCCAACTCCGGCAGTCAAAAGTATCTGCTGATTTCCGTCATTTCGAAAAGGATGTAGCATGTGTTTCCTCTCAGTTGCAGAATCTTTATAAAGAACTCTCCGGCAAGCGTGAGACGGTCACGATCAACGGCAAACAAGTGACTGGACAAATCGTCAGCCTCAGCGAAGAGGAACTTCAGAACGTCTGCCAGCATCACGCCATGCTGAAGGAAGATGCACAGCAAAGTAGTGAGCGCATGCATCAGGATAAGGAAAACCTCCTACCCCATCTGCCTCAGACATTGAAGGCTATGCTCAACGTGGATCTCACACAACAGAAAGCCATCAGCGACAAACTCATCGGTATCTTCTTCGAAGATATCTCCTATGCTGCTGATGGCGGTCTCTATGCGGAACTCATCCAGAACCGTGATTTTGAATACACGGCAAAGGACTATAACCGAAGGGGAGTACAATGGAATGCCACCACCGCTTGGGACGGTGATCTGAAAGTCTCTACCGAACAGCCACTCAGCAAAAATAATCCTCACCACATCCGCCTTACTGACGGAAAGGTGTGGAACAATGGATGGGACGGTATCTGTCTGAAGAAAGGGGAGAAGTACGATTTCTCTTGCTATGTCCGTAATGTGGACTGCAAGAAGAAACAACTACGCGTCTCTCTCGTAACTGCCGGCAATGAGGCTGCTGTTATCAGCAACCATGTTGCCGTCATCAAATCCGATTCCAAGGAGTGGACGCGCTATATGGTCAATTTCACAGCTACTGCCGACTGCGATAGCGCCCGTCTACAGATAGAAGGTGTGAAACGGGGCACAATAGCCATTGATATGGTAAGTCTCTTCCCGCAAGACACCTACAAAGGTCATGGTCTGCGTCGCGATATCGCCGAAACTATCGCTGCCCTGCATCCGAAGTTCGTACGCTTCCCTGGCGGTTGCATGAGTCACGGACAAGGTATCGACAACATCTATCATTGGAACGAGACCATCGGTCCCTGGCAAGACCGCAAACCCGATTTTAATATCTGGAACTATCACCAGACGCGCGGTTTGGGCTTCTATGAATATTTCCAGTGGTGTGAGGATATGGGAGCCGAACCGCTGCCAGTGCTTGCTGCCGGCGTTCCCTGTCAGAATTCACAGGCCGACAGTCGTGGAATGGGAGGACAACAAGGCGGCATTCCCATGGACGAGATGCAACCCTATATCGACGAAATCCTGCATCTCATCGAATGGGCCAATGGAGATGCTGCCACCAACGAGTGGGCAAAGAAGCGTGCTGAAGCGGGTCATCCCGAACCTTTCCACCTTAAATATATAGGTATTGGCAACGAGGACCTTATCAGCACGACCTTCGAAGAACGCTATGAAATGATTACACGCGCCATTCACGAACGCTATCCGGATATTACCATCTGCGGAACAGCAGGTCCTTTCCACAAGCCTTCGAGCGATTACATGGAAGGCTGGGACTTCGTGAAGAAGCATCCCGAACTCGCCCAACTTGTGGATGAGCATTATTATGAGAGTACGGGCTGGTTCCTCCATCATCAAGATTATTACGACCATTACGACCGTAACGGTGCCAAGGTCTATCTCGGCGAATACAGCGCCAACAGCGGAAAACGCCGCAGCGATGTGGAATGTGCCCTCGCTGAGGCTATCTATCTCTGCAATATCGAGCGCAATGGCGACGTGGTGGCCATGACCAGTTATGCTCCGTTGCTCTGTAACGAACAGCATCAGAACTGGAATCCCGACCTGATCTATTTCAACAACAAGGGCATCACGCTCACTCCCAGTTACGAGACGCAGCGCCTTTTCGGCACCTATAGCGGCAACCGTTACATCCCCTCTTTGATTAAAGTGGAGAACGGCGAGTTTAGAACGGTGAGTTATGAAAACCCGGCAAGCCCGGATACGGCAGAAAGTAATCATAACTCTAAACTCTACACTCTAAACTCTACACTCAGTCATCGCCTTGTTTCCTCACTTGTGAAAGACGAAAAGACTGGCCGCCAGTATCTGAAACTGGTCAATGCCCTTCCCGTTCCCACTGAAATCAGTCTCAACGGTCTCACGCTTCCCGACGAATATGAATACGAAGAGTTCTGCGGAGAGCCTGGTGAAACTCAAGTGAAGACACAGAAAGGACAGGCACGCGGCAATGTCCCCATCATGATGAAGCCCTATTCCTTTAAAGTAATCATATTATGAAAAAACTGTTATTCGCCCTATCAGCCCTCATCGGTATTCTAAGCCCCCTCTCTTCGGAAGGTCAGGGGGTGGGTTGTTATCTCATGGTTTACCATAAGGACAACACCCATTCCATCCACATGGCCATCTCGAAGGACGGCTACACCTTCCATGCCCTCAACAAGGACAAGCCCGTCATCAACGGCGACACCATTGCCGAACAGCGCGGCGTGCGCGACCCACACATCTTTCGCGGTCCTGATGGTACCTTCTACCTCGCTATGACAGACCTTCATATCTTTGCTCAGAAAGAAGGAAAACGCAATACCGAATGGGAACGTGACGGAAAGACCTACGGATGGGGAAACAACAAGAACCTTGTGCTCATGCGTAGCCGTGACCTTATCCATTGGGATCACGCCCTACTCCGTATGGACAGGATTGACCCCGAGATTGGTTGTGCCTGGGCTCCAGAAACGGCCTATGATGACAAGACCGGACAACTGATGATCTATTTCACCATGCGTCATCAGAACGAGCAGAACAAGCTCTATTATGCGTACGTCAACGACCGTTACGATTCGCTGACCACCACGCCGAAGATACTTTTTGAACATCCCCAATCAGGCGTTTCAGCCATCGATGGCGATATCATCAAAGTGGGTGACCGCTATTATCTCTCTTACGTAAGCCATGAGGGAACACCTGGCATCAAACAGGCCTATAGCGACAACATCACCGGCCCGTGGACCTATCAGGAAGCATTTGTCGATCCTGAGCCCACGGCCTGCGAGGCGCCAAACGTATGGAAGCGTATCGGTGAAGAAAAATGGATATTGATGTACGACTGCTACGGGCAGAAGACACACAATTTCGGTTTCGTAGAGACCACCGATTTCAAGACCTTCACGCCCCTCGGCCAGTTCAATGCCAAAAAGAAAGGCCAGAAGGAAGCCATTATGAAAACAGATAACTTCACATCTCCCAAACACGGGGCTGTCGTCCATCTCACCGACGACGAAGCCCGCCGCCTCTGCGACCATTGGGGCGAAGCCTATTAAATCCCATTATGCAGCCAACAAGAGATGAACGTAATTGGTATGAAAACGACAAAGACCATACTCTTCTTAATTGTTATACTAATAGGGATATTGACGTGCATTCATCCGATATTCCCTCGCGACCAATATCTGCAACATATCGGAACGATTTTACTGCTGATACCAATGGTAGCCGACTTGAGGAAAAGCCGGATGCCAATGTCGGCCTTTATCGGGATAGCCCTGTTCACGTTGCTTCATATTATTGGCGCACGCTATGTTTACTCTAATGTACCCTATAAGGAATGGAGTGTCTCGTTGGGACTTGTAGGCGCTGATTTCTTTCAAGACCCTCGTAATCATTACGACCGCTTTGTACATTTCTCGTTTGGTGTGCTTTTATTCCCCTTCCTGGTATATCTTTGTAAAGAGCGATTGCGTCAGAAGCCTTTGATAGCAATATTGATAGCATGGTTAGTGATACAGACTGGCAGTATGATATACGAAATGTTTGAGTGGCTGATTACCGTAGTCATGAGTCCAGCAACAGCCGACTCCTATAATGGCCAACAAGGAGATATGTGGGATGCACAAAAAGACATGGCATTAGCCCTCATTGGCTCTACCATAGCCGCTTTATTCTATTTGTTTAAATATAAACTGATTTCAAGTAAACAAAAATAGAATCTTATTTCGTCAGTTGGGAAAAAAATGATAACTTTGCAGTAAGAAGTGATTAAAACCTGGATCAGGAGAACCTTCCCCGTGATCCGAAATAGATAAAAAACAATGGAAACAATTGAAGTTTATCACTCCGTTTGGAAAATGATTCTCCTGATTATTGTCTGTTTCGCCGCTGCTGCAATGGGAGTGTTTATGCTCTTTCGTGGCGAAAGGGCGTGGTTTGATTGGATTGGTATTATCTTTTTTGGAGGTGGTGGCTTGTTCATGACTTATCTCGTATTGAAAGAGTTTTTAACGCGTTCGCCCTATTATATAATCACAGATGAAGGTGTCGAAGTGAATAATGGCTTCCGTAAATGGGGAGTACGCTTCGCAGATGTGCAGTCCTTCTTTCTGATAAATATAAAATCAACAAAAATGGTAGGCATCCGATTCAAGCCTGATGCTGAACGAATGAAGATGGATGAGAGTAACTCCGTGAGTCGTTCTATCCGCAAAATGAATAACGTAGTCGCTGGCTCTGCTGAAGCCTTGCCTGCATATGGCCTTTCTCTGAAGCCGCAACAGTTTTGCGACTTGCTCAATTCACGGCTAAAAAACTACAAAGATAATCGTTTTCATTAATGAGCAATAGTGTTTAATCTGTCCAACTTTCTGGGTTCACTTCAGAACCGTCCCCTGTGACCCGTAAACATCAAGGTTTTAATATCTTGCTGACTAATGACTGGACTTTCTGCAAGCCTTCTCTGAATGTATCAGGCTTGTAATTGTCGTAAGACGGGAGATACTCGTCGTCAACCTTGAACTGCCTGCGCTCAGCAATCCATTTCTTCAGGTTCTTGCGCATGGCTTCGTATGCGCTCTTGCTCTCCAGGAATTCATCGCAGACTCCATACATATTGATGTTTTCTTTGGCAATCTGTATCCACCGCTCAATATATTCAAATGCCTTGTCAAACTGCCCGTCAAAGAAGAAGCCCAAAGGTCCGTAGTAGAATACACCAGGCGTGTTGACAGGGTTAAACGGTAGAACCTCTTCGTGTGCAGGGCATGTGTATATCGCCTTCTGTGTGCTGTACATGTCGAACAGGAACTGTGCATCTGTCTTGTACATACGATCCAGGTCGGCAATATTTTCTTCCATGGGTCTGTCGCCGATAAACTCACAATGTATGTATTCATAGTCACTGTACCGTTCCGTATTAAACTTTAGTCGGCTGTGATAGACTGGACCGACATTTAAGTTTCTGTAATCTACGATACCATCTGTTACTTCAAATAATATCTTATTGAGTGACATAGAGTTTACTCCTATAAAAGTACGCATAAAATAGTAATGCGAACGTCCGTGAGTTTCATAAGCGAAACCAATATCTTGCGTAATCTCATCAGAATATTGTCTAAAGAAATTGTACGTTTTAGGACGATATTTAAAACCTAATGGGAGCAAATATGCTTTAACTGCTTTTTCTACTTCGCGTCTGTATGTCATGATAAATACTTTTATTATTTCAAACGGTACAAATCAAAGGTAAAGATCACGGGGACGATTCTTTGATTCATTCTATATCCGTTGAATGATACCATAAGAGACACCTGTAATTCTGGAGAGTTGCCGTACCCCACCACCAAATTCCTTCAATGCTTGCAAAAGATCACGGGGACTTGTTTATACTATATGATGCAAAGATACTCTTTATTCTTGTTACCACCAAATATTCTTTATAAAAATGAGTCAAAGAACCGTCCCGGTGATTCTTCGTCTCTTCCGTTTAGCGATGCCAAAGATAATGCTTTTATCTGAAACGGCCAAAAATAAGGCTGAAATATGGTTATATATGAACGGAGAACCTACTCCGTGATTGCATAGGATTCAGTCAATTGGATTCTGATGCAAAATATAAAATATTCTTCATTCTTCGTTCTTCATTCTTCATTTTTTATTATCTTTGTATCCAAATGAAAAAACATGACTTTAAACCTAAAAAGAATTATGAGAAAAGAATGGCTTTACCTGCTATTGCTGCTACTCTGTCCGGCAGCAGGCTTAAACATCACGGCACAAAATCCTTATTTGCCTCTGTGGGAGCATATCCCCGACGGCGAACCCTATGTATTTGAGGACCCCGACAAACCTGGTGAATACCGCGTGTATATCTATGGTTCGCACGATATCTACCGTACGGCCTATTGTGGACCAGATCAGGTGGTGTGGTCAGCATCCGTAAACGACCTGACACATTGGCGCTACGATGGCATCATCTTCGAATCGAAAAAGGGTGCTGACGGCAAACTGCTCAATGCTGACGGGGCTGCCGACGTGCTCTTTGCGCCCGATGTGGCTATGGTAAAAGAGAAAGACGGCTCAAAGACCTATTATCTCTACCCTAACACGCAGAACGGAGGTCGCCAGACCATGATTGCCAAGAGCAAAAGACCTGACGGTCCTTTTGAAGTATGCAACTGGAACCCAGAGAAGCCTCATGAGACGGTGGGCATTCTGCATTTCGACCCAGGTGTATTCGTGGACGATGACGGCCGCGTATATGGCTATTGGGGGTTTGGTGATTCACACGGCGCGGAACTCGATCCCACCACGATGG
>Ga0256407_10012033_pt1 | contig 11844 bp, 13 predicted proteins | sample RumenRJG_04DNA_FD_193489 | JGI IMG/M metagenome (GOLD analysis project Ga0256407, IMG submission 193489) | Bovine rumen microbial communities from Lethbridge, Alberta, Canada - RJG_04 | ecosystem: Host-associated > Mammals > Digestive system > Stomach > Rumen | place: Canada: Alberta... | reverse complement strand
TTCATGACGTAGAGCGGTGACGTACCGATATCACCGTACACAATACCTAATGTTACCAACAGTCCCATCGCGCTTAGGCGATGGGAGAGACTTCCCGAAGGAGTAGTTTTCGAGGCCATTCTTTATTATTTTAAATACAGTGCGACTGCAATATTACGAAAAAGCAATGGATAATCTTCTTTCCTTTCTTCATATTTAGGTTATTTTTATGATTGGGGACATAACCAAACATTCCATCCAAGAAGCCGCGCTTACTCCCGTTCCTTACAAGCAACAATGGAAATATTAATCGGCAATTATTTGTACAGCTCAGCAAGAAAGGGTAATTTTGCAACAAGTTGACAGGTTGCCATCCAATTCGCAAACTTACAATTTTATATAACTGACATGAAAACAACATCTTTATCACAAACAATCGCCACGGTGGCCTTGCTTGTGCTCCCGACATTTGGGCATGCCCAAAACAGCGGGAATGAAAGTAAGTGGACAATTACTCCACGCGCCGGTATCACCATTTCCACATTGACCGGAAACTATGCCAAGGGCGATGCTTACGACCCCCGCCTGGGCTTCGGCGGTGGCATTGAGGCCGAATTCCATATCAACAAGACTCTCGGCCTGTCAATTGGAGCCTTCTACACCAAGCAAGGGGCCAAACTGAATATGGAATCACTGACGGCAACAAAAGGATTGCCGGCAGACGGAACCCTATACGACGGAAATCAAGATATCATACATCTTGTATCCGCTGGTGAACACTTCACTCACTACAACGTTTCAGATTATACCAGCGAGTACGAATATGTAGAGAAAATATACAACCTCAAGAGAACATTGGGTTATATCAACATTCCCTTGATGCTGAATGTGCACCTTCCATTCAATATGCCGGTCAGCATCACGGCAAAGGCAGGCACCCAAATAGACGTTCTTGTTTCCGCCAAAGACAAGGGGAAACGACAAACATACATCAACGGAGCATACGACAACTCAAACTATAGCAGTTCAAGCCTTAAAGATGGCTACAAGGATTTTGGAATCTCCATTCCAATGGGTTTGGCAGTAAGTTATAAGAACGTCGAGCTTGACGCCCGTTATCTGTGGAACGTTACCGACATAAACGATGTCGATATGGTAGAAGGCTACGGTAAGGTGAAGGCGCACAATTCAACCTTTCTCATTACGTTGGGATACAACTTCAATTTGTAAATCCTTCCTGATTTGACATTTCAGCCGCCCTTTCTTCCTGCCGCTATAAAACGATTGGAAGAAAGAGCGGTAACAAAAGCTTACTCGGAGGCTGCAAGAAAATACAACGGCTGGTGCCGCGTTCCATCCTTTGCGAGTTTCCCTTCATTGACAAACATGTCAAGCCATTTCTTGGCTTTATAATCGCTCAAGCCACATTCCATACACAAAATGCGACGGGTCGTATAGCGGTGAGCCGTCAGAAATGCCTCTACTTTCTTCCACAATTCTTCGGCCGTGTAGCTGGCCGACAGCGTGGAAAAGCCCGACTTGACAAAGCTGACCTGCCGCCGCACCTTGCGCAGCAGCGTCATCTCGGGTCTGAAGTTGATGCCGCGCAGGCAGATGTCCTTGCCAGTCAGCTTGCCGTTGGTATTCTGTGACGGCGGCACGCCGACCGACTACGACAGATAGCCTATCCCGGGCAGATAGAAGCGGTTGCCCTGCGACAGCTCCCTCACCGCAATGGCCGACAGCTCCGCCATAACGGCCTTCAGGTCGGAAGCCGTGACGGAGCAGCTCCTCTGTACCTCATTGCCCAATTCGTCGGCCGTCATTGCCGGATGGTTGCGCAGTTGGACGTAAACCCGGTTCTTGCCGGTTCCCTGCGAGTTCTCGATGCTGTGAATTTCATACTTGATTTCCATGGTGTATAAGATTAAAAGTTAAAGAATAAATGTGTCAAAGGCTGCATGCGGAGCGTCATCGCTTTGCTGTTCCGCCAGCACCTACAAAGATAAACAATAATCTTGAATAAGCCAAATCACAAGCCCGTCCTGCCGTACTGAGGAACTGAAGTGGTCGTCACAGTTAGATGAAACGGTCGTCACAGTTAGATGAAACGGCCGTCACAGTTGAACGAAACGGTCGTCACAGTTTGGCAAATTGCTGCATTGCACTGTCTTGACACATTGAATAGCCGAACAAAGAAAGTTTGACAGCCATCGCTGCATGGCATTCAAGACATTATCCTACACGAATTAAACTGTTGTGGAAATATTTTTTAATATGGAATAATCTTAGTATTTTTGCGGAGCATTGTTAATAGTTGAACCAATCCGAGTAATATCAGAAATCATGGAGTTGAAAGACGGACTAAATCAATACATAAAAGACAATATCGTAAGTGAGCGTGAGGTGATAGATATTGATAATGGCTTACTTTCCGTTCATAACATGATAAAGCTGTAACTTCAAATATAATCTACAATAATGCAGAAGGTTTCCATCAGATTCTACAAAGACCGCGAAGTCCGGGCGGTTTGGGATGACGAGAACAACAAGTGGTGGTTCTCGGTAGTAGATATTGTCGGTGTGCTGAACGGGCAGGGCGACTACAAGAAAAACCGGAACTACTGGAAGTATCTAAAAGCAAAGCTAAAAAGAAATGGCAGCCAGTTGGTTAGTGACACTAACCAACTCAAATTGCTTTCACAAGACGGCAAGAAGTATAAGACCGACGTTGTGGACGCTGAAGGAGTGAAAGAGTTGGCTAAGAACTTTCCGAACAATAAAGCTGCCGAATTTCTTGACTGGTTCACATACAGTGACAACACTATTGACGGACAAAGCCGCAAGAAAGCTTACACATTATTTGAAAGCGGACTTATCGACACCATTGAAATTGGGACAATAAAAGGCTTGCAACAGATTCACGCTTATCTCTTTGGAGGATTGTATGACTTTGCAGGGAAGATACGCACTGTGAATATCGCCAAAGGCGGATTTCAGTTTGCTATGGTCCAATATCTGTCCCAAACACTTGACAATATAGAGAAAATGCCGGAAAAGACATTTAACGAGATAATGGACAAGTATGTGGAGATGAACATCGCTCATCCCTTCCGCGAGGGGAACGGACGCGCAACCCGTATATGGCTTGACTTGATGTTGAAGCGAAGTTTGAGAAAATGCGTTGACTGGAGCATGATAAACAAGAATGACTATCTATCCGCCATGACTCACAGCGTTTTGGATGCAAAGGATATAAAAGAACTTGTCAAGAATGCGCTGACGGACAAGATAGACGACAGGGAAATGTTCATGAAAGGCATCGACTACTCATATTACTATGAGCAACAGGAGGACATGACATAACAAAAGCCAGGCAAATGAACAGTCACTTGCCTGGCTTTGTATTTTTATCTCTGTCCGAAAAGGAAAGGAGAACGGTAATCAGACCTTGATCTCGACCTCGACACCTGAGGGCAACTCGAGCTTCATCAGGGCATCCACGGTCTTGCTCGTAGCAGAGTAGATGTCGATGAGACGCTTGTAGTCGCTCAGCTGGAACTGCTCGCGGCTCTTCTTGTTGACGAATGTTGAACGGTTCACAGTGTAGATGTGCTTGTGGGTGGGCAATGGAATGGGGCCGCTCACAATGGCATCGGTGGCCTTGACAGCCTTGACAATCTGCTCGGCAGACTTGTCGACGAGCTGATGGTCATAGCTCTTCAGCTTGATACGAATCTTTTGACTCATTGTTGTCTAATGTTATTGAATGATTATTGATTGTCCCCTCCGCTAAAGAGTCATACGCTTAGCGGAGGAGGACTTGTGTGTGTTTACTTCTTGAGCTCGGCAAGCACCTGCTCCTGCAGCGATGCTGACAGCGGAGCGTGGTGGTCGTACTCCATGGAGCTGGTTGCACGGCCGGAAGTGATGGTACGCAGAGCGGTCACATAACCGAACATCTCTGACAGCGGAACCATAGCCTTGACGATGCGCGCACCGCTGCGGGCCTCTTCCATACCCTGAACCATACCACGACGCTTGTTCAAGTCGCCGATGACGTCACCCATGTTCTCCTCGGGCGTCACCACCTCAACCTTCATGATAGGCTCCATGAGCACAGGACCTGCCTTCTGGCAGACGTTCTTGAAGGCTGCGTGAGCAGCGAGCTCGAACGAAATCTGGTCAGAGTCAACGGGGTGGAAGCTACCGTCGGTCAGCACGACCTTGAGGCCGTTCATCGGGAAGCCGCCTAACACACCATTCTTCATAGAGTCCTTGAAGCCCTTCTGTACAGAAGGAATGAACTCCTTAGGAATGTGACCGCCGCTGACCTCGTTGACGAACTGCAAGTCGTCCTCGGTGTAGTCCTCGTCCTTAGGACCGACAGTGACGATGATGTCTGCGAACTTACCGCGGCCGCCGGTCTGCTTCTTGTAGACCTCACGCCAGTTCTCGACGGTCTTGGTGATGGCTTCCTTATAGTTAACCTGAGGCTTACCCTCGTTACACTCGACCTTGAACTCACGCTTCAGACGGTCGATGATGATGTCGAGGTGGAGCTCACCCATACCCGAGATGATGGTCTGGCCACTCTGCTCATCAGTATGTACGGTGAAGGTCGGGTCCTCCTCGGCCAGCTTGGCCAGTCCGTTGTCGAGCTTAGCCACGTCGGCCTGGCTCTTCGGCTCAACGGCGATAGAGATCACAGGATCGGGGAAGGTCATCGACTCCAGCACGATGGGGTGGTCCTCGTCACAGAGCGTATCACCCGTGCGGATATCCTTAAAGCCAACACCTGCGCCGATATCACCGGCGTCGATGCTCTCCATAGGAATCTCCTGGTGAGAGTTCATCTGGAACAGACGGCTGATGCGCTCCTTCTTGCCCGAACGGGGGTTGTAAACGTATGAACCGGCCTGCACCTTACCGCTGTAGACGCGGAAGTAGACCAGACGACCCATGAAGGGGTCGGTAGCAATCTTGAATGCCAGAGCGGCTGTAGGCTCGCTCTCGAGGGGCTTGCGGTCTTCCTCTTCACCGGTCTCGGGGTTGGTACCCTTGATGGCCTGAGTGTCCTCAGGAGAGGGCAGGAAGGCGCAGGTATAGTCGAGCAGCGGCTGTACGCCCTTGTTCTTATAGGAAGAGCCGAGCAGCATCGGGCAGCACTCCATGGAGACGCAACCCTTGCGGATAGCAGCGATGATCTCTTCCTCAGTGATGGTCGAGGGATCCTCGAGATATTTCTCCATGAGGTTGTCGTCGAAGTTGGCAGCACCCTCGAGGAGCTTGTCGCGCCACTCTTCGGCGTCGTCCTTGAGGTCAGCGGGAATCTCGTCCACCTCATACTCAGCACCCATGGTCTCATCGTGCCACAGGATAGCCTTCATCTTGATGAGGTCAACGACGCCCTTGAAGTTCTCCTCAGCGCCGATAGGAATCTGGATAACGATAGGATTGGCACCTAAGATGTCCTTCATCTGCTGTACAGTCTCGAAGAAGTCGGCACCCGAACGGTCCATCTTGTTCACATAACCGATACGCGGCACGTTGTATTTGTCAGCCTGACGCCACACGGTCTCCGACTGAGGCTGCACGCCGTCAGCAGCAGAGTAAGTAGCGATGGCACCGTCGAGCACACGCAGTGAGCGCTCTACCTCAGCGGTGAAGTCAACGTGTCCCGGAGTGTCAATGAGGTTGATCTTGTAGGTCTTCCCGTTCCAGTTCCAGTTACAAGTAGTAGCAGCAGAGGTGATGGTGATACCACGCTCCTGCTCCTGCACCATCCAGTCCATGGTGGCAGCGCCATCGTGCACCTCACCGATTTTGTGGGTCTTACCTGTGTAGAACAGGATACGCTCCGATGTCGTTGTCTTACCAGCATCGATGTGGGCCATGATGCCGATGTTACGGGTCAAATGTAAATCGCGATTAGCCATTGTAGTTATTATCCTTTAATACGATGATTAGAACCTAAAGTGAGCGAAAGCACGGTTAGCCTCAGCCATACGGTGCATGTCCTCCTTACGCTTGAAGGCACCACCCTGGTTGTTGTAGGCGTCCATGATTTCAGCAGCCAGCTTATCAGCCATGGTGTGACCGCCACGCTTGCGGGCGAAGGTAATCATATTCTTCATAGCAACGCTCATCTTACGCTCGGGGCGGATCTCGGTAGGTACCTGGAAGGTAGCACCGCCAATACGACGGCTCTTCACCTCCACCTGCGGAGTGATGTTGTCGAGAGCCTGCTTCCAAATCTCAAGGGGAGCCTTCTCTTCTTTCGACATCTTGTCCTTCACGATGTCAAGCGCATTGTAGAAAATAGTGAACGAAGTGTTCTTCTTGCCGTCATACATCAAGTGGTTGACGAACTTTGAGACCATCTGGTCATTGAAGACGGGATCCGGCAGGATCACGTGCTTACGTGGTTTTGCTTTTCTCATTATTTTAAAATAATATTTGCTTGGGGCTGTCAATATTGTTCTTCAACATCCGCGCCCGGATATTTACTCAACCTTCTTTAACTTCTCCAGCAAAACGATTGATAAAAATACTGTTGATTTTCTTAGAGAGTGGCATAAGCCCTTGGCCATAGGGTGAAAACCCTTGGCCCTCGGCTTTTTGCACTAATTACTTCTTGCTCTTCGGGCGCTTGGCTCCATACTTGGAACGGCGCTGGGTGCGGTTGGCAACACCGGCGGTATCAAGTGTACCGCGAACGATGTGATAACGCACACCGGGAAGGTCCTTCACACGACCGCCACGGACAAGCACGATGCTGTGCTCCTGCAGGTTGTGGCCCTCACCGGGGATGTAGGAGTTGACCTCCTTCTGATTGGTCAGGCGCACACGGGCAACCTTACGCATTGCTGAATTAGGCTTCTTAGGGGTGGTGGTGTAGACACGCACGCACACGCCACGACGCTGAGGACATCCGTCCAGTGCCGGTGACTTGCTCTTGTCGGCGAGCACCCTTCTGCCTTTACGTACTAACTGTGAAATAGTAGGCATAATTTGTTGTTTTTAATTTATTATTTTATTTTCTTATTATCAGCCAAATACAAGTCCTCTGCGCCACGCTCTTACTACGACAGCGCATACTAACCCAATTCGGGGTGCAAAGGTACGAACTTTCCGCGAAATGACCTACTAATATTAAATACAATCTTTCGCCCTGTCGCCCGTTTTATAATTATTTAACGCTCGTTACGTATAATTTTGAGGCAATATATCGTATATTTGCCGCCGAAACCAAACAAGTAAGGATTATGATTAAGATTTATGGCATGCCCTCCTGCCCCTACTGTGCTTACGTTGACGAGCAGGTGAAGGGCGACAAGCGGTTCAAGGTGATCAACATTGGTGAGAACGTGCGCTACATGGGCGCTTTCATGCGGCTGCGCGACAAGAGTGCGGCTTTCGACCACTCCAAGGAGATTGGCGACATCGGCATCCCCGCCTTCGTACTCGAGGACGGTACGGTGACGCTGAAGCCGGAGGATGTGGGCCTGAAGGAATACTCCCCCACCGACGGTCCCGCCTGCAGTCTCGACGGCAAAGGCTGCTGACGGCGTGGCGGAGCGGGAAGTCCGGAAAATGAAGAAGTCCGGAAGTCCGGAAGTACAGAAGTCCTGTCATTACAATATTCATACCTGCTTGACAGATATTTTTGCATATGACTGGACTTCTGGACTCCTGGACTTCCGGACTTCCATTATTCTTGAATTCTTTCCTTCCGGACTTCCAATATTTCTTCCGTAGTTTACGCGTTGCCGGTGCCGAACGGAGTTGCAGTGAGGCCGCCCTGGGGTTTGGGATTCTGCAACTTGATTTCGCCGAAATCACGCTCATAGCGGCCGATGTTCTCGTTGAGAGCCATCAGCAGACGCTTGGCCTGGTCGGGGGCCAGGATGACGCGACTGAACACCTGCGGAGGTGTCACCGGCAACACATGGGCGAAGTCGATGACGAACTCGCTGTACGAGTGGTTGATCATGGCCAGGTTGGCATAGCCGCCCTTGGCTACTTCAGGGCTGATCTGAATCTGCATGCCCTGCTCTTTCTTGTTGTTATCTTCCATAATTCAATAGTTGTTTGGTTTATACAAAGGTTTTATCACCTGCAAAGATAATGCAAACGAGTGAAATGGAAAAGAAAAACGCAGTTTTTTTGTAGGAGCGGCGCCATTCCTGGCGACGTACTATAAAACTATTCACTCCGCAGAGTAAGCAGGCAGGAATGCCTACACTCCTACACTGAGCGTCGCCATTCCTGCATCACTCATCAAAGTCCGATACCTTTCAGCGCCTTGTTTGCTGCACTGTTGACAGCATCGTTGGCCTTCTTCTGCGCGTCAGTCACCTTCTTCGCAGCCTTCGACTGCGCATCGGTAGCAGCCTTGTTGACAGCAGCCTTACCCTCGTTGACCTTAGCCTCAGCAGCCGACTTAGCGGCAGTAGCGGCATTGTTCACAGCCGTCTTGGCCGTGTTCTCGGCAGTGGCAGCAGCATTGCTGGCAGCCGTCTTGGCAGCGGTAGCGGCAGCCTCAGATGCATTCTTCAGCACATCAGCGGCCGTCTCAGCAGTAGCGGCAGCCTCGGCACCCTTCTGGATATAAGGCGAGGCGAGGTTGACCACATCCGACGTCACAGCAGCCTTGGCCTCATCAGCCGTCGTCTCGGCGGTCGTCGGCAGGTTCATGATGCTCGTCACCAGGTCGTTGATGGTCGTGTTGCCAGCAGTGGCGGCGACACTCTTCAGCGACGCAGCTTTCTTATTGACGAAAACCTTCACATGCTCGCCATAAGCCTTAGCCTCATCAAGCTTACCGGCATTGACCAGCGTCTTGTAGGTAGCAGCCATGTCAGCGAGGGCCGTCGTGAGGGCCTTCGGATTCTTAGCCCCAATAGCCTGACTGACTTGTGCGGTGAGGGTCCCCAACATCTTGCTGGTTTCGGGCGACACCTGAGCAGAGGCACCGGCGGCAGCACTGTCGGATACGGCGGTAGAATCGGCAGCGGGCTGAGCCGACTGGCTCTTGCTGCCACAACTTGCGAATGTGAAAGCGGCTACTAAAGCCACTGCAAACATCATCTTCTTCATAATCGTAAAATTTAAAAGCGTTTATGCTGCAAAAATAACGCAAAACCCGATTGATTAGTTTTAAATTCACGATATTTAACGGGAGGAGGGAAATGATGGGTACACAGGATATTCATTATACAAGTTTAAACCACACATCATTGAATTTCATCTTTTTCCTTGGATATCTCATGGAAATTGATTAAGTTTGTGGAAAAATAGCGCAACTATGGTAAACTATCCAATAGGTATACAAACTTTCGCCAAGATTCACCAGGGCGGATACTTGTATGTCGACAAGACAAAGTACATATACGAAGTTACCCATCCCGGTCAGTATGTGTTCCTCTCCCGCCCCCGTCGTTTCGGCAAGTCGCTGCTCACGAGTACGTTTGATGCCTACTTCTCCGGCCGCAAAGACCTGTTCAAGGGTCTTGCCATTGAGCAGCTGGAGAAGGAGTGGAAGCAATACCCTGTGCTGCACTTTGACCTGAGCGACATCAAGAAAGGCACTATAGAGGATTTTGAGGATAGTGTCAATTCCTCTCTGGCCTCTATGGAGGAAACCTATGGCGTGGTGAAAACGGCTGATAATCTGGCAACGCGTTTTAAGGAACTCGTGGAGTGTATCTACAAGCGTACCGGCAAACAGGTTGTTGTACTCATCGACGAGTATGATGCGCCTCTGCTGACCGTTCTTCATGATCCAGAACGCCTCGAGAAGATGCGAACAGCGCTACAGTCCTTTTATTCCCCAATTAAGAAGCTCGACCCCTATCTCCGCTTTGTCTTCATCACAGGCATCACGAAGTTCTCGCAGCTCAGCATCTTCTCGCAGCTCAACAACCTGAAGAATATCTCCATGAAGCCGCAATATGCCGCAATATGCGGCATCACGCAGAAGGAACTGGAGGACAACTTCCAGGAAGGCATACGGGCGCTGGGCGAAGAAAACGAGATGACCTCTGAACAGGTTCTGGCAAAGCTCGCACGAACTTACGACGGCTACCATTTCGCACACAAGAGTCCGGGCGTCTACAATCCCTTCAGCCTGCTCTCGGCTATGGATAACTGCGACTTCGACAACTACTGGTTCTCCACCGGCACGCCGACGTTTCTGGTGAACATGCTCAAGCATTTCCACGCCGACATCACAAAGATTGACGGCAGCGAAGCATTTGCAACCGACTTTGACCAGCCTACGGAGAACATGCAGTCCATCCTGCCGCTGTTCTATCAAAGCGGCTACATTACGATAAAAAGCTATGACCCAATCATTGATCGCTACACCCTTGGCTATCCCAACGAGGAAGTGAAGGTGGGGTTGATGCGCATCCTCGTCCCCTACTATGTTCACACGAACACTTTGGAGGCGGGAAATGCTGTGGTTCAAATGTATTTGGCTCTGCGCAAGGACGACATGGACGGCTGTCTCAAGGCAATGCAGGAATTCCTCACTACGATTTCCTATCAGGAAAATACGCTCAAGGACGCGCCGACCACGGAGGGCCACTTCACTGCGATGCTTTACGTGATGTTCTCATTGCTCAATGTCTATGTCGAGTCGCAAGTGCGCAACGCGAAGGGGCGTCTGGACATTCTCATCAAGACCGACACGAGTATCTATGTGATGGAACTGAAAATGAACGGCGACCTCGACAAGGCGCTGCAGCAGATTGACGAAAAGGACTACACGATTCCTTACCAGTCCGATGGCCGCAAGGTGGTGAAGGTCGCCATCAACTTCTCTACTGAGGACAGGACGTTAAAAGCGTGGAAGATCGAATAAAAACAGTTCCCACTTAGCTCAATGTCGATGTAGAAAAGGACAAGAATCAAGAAGACGAAACGGGTGAGCCGCATGAAGCGACTCACCCGTTATCGTTATAATATGATGAATCAGAATATCTGATTAACTGTTCTCAGTGAATATCTGATTAGTTGTTCTCAGTGGACTGAGCGAAGTCAAGCACATTCTTCTTGTTGGCCTGCATACGCTCGTACTCCTCCTTGGATCCGACGATGAGCTTGTCGAACTGACGCACACCGGTACCGGCGGGGATGAGGTGACCGCAGATCACGTTCTCCTTCATGCCCTCGAGGTGGTCGACCTTACCGCGGATGGCGGCCTCGCAGAGCACCTTCGTGGTCTCCTGGAAGGAGGCGGCACTCATGAAGCTCTTCGTACCGAGGGCGGCGCGGGTGATACCCTGCAGCACCTGTGTAGAGGTAGCGGGCACGGCATCGCGCACCTGAACAGGCTTGAGGTCGCGGCGCTTCAGGCTCGAGTTCTCATCGCGCAGCTTGCGGGCTGAGACAATCTGACCCTTGACGAGGTTGTCGCTGTCGCCGGCGTCGGTGACCACCTTCTTACCCCAGATGCGGTCGTTCTCGTCGGCGAAGTCGAGCTTGTCGACCAGATCCTGCTCGAGGAATGAGGTGTCGCCCGGGTCGTCGATGCGCACCTTACGCATCATCTGACGGACGATAATCTCGAAGTGCTTATCATTGATCTTCACACCCTGCAGACGGTAGACGTTCTGCACCTCGTTGACGATGTACTCCTGCACAGCGGTGGGACCCTTGATGGCGAGGATGTCGCTCGGCGTAATCTCACCATCGGACAGGGCGGTACCTGCACGCACGGCGTCGTGCTCCTGAACGAGGATCTGACGCGACAGTGGCACGAGGTACTTACGCTGCTCACCGGTCTTCGACGTGATGATGATCTCACGGTTACCGCGCTTGAGCTTACCCATCGACACCTCACCGTCGATTTCAGAT
>Ga0256407_10012028_pt1 | contig 11845 bp, 5 predicted proteins | sample RumenRJG_04DNA_FD_193489 | JGI IMG/M metagenome (GOLD analysis project Ga0256407, IMG submission 193489) | Bovine rumen microbial communities from Lethbridge, Alberta, Canada - RJG_04 | ecosystem: Host-associated > Mammals > Digestive system > Stomach > Rumen | place: Canada: Alberta | collected... | reverse complement strand
TTTATTTTTTTTTTTTTTTTAGTTTATTGGTTTATTTTTTATTTTTTTTTATATTAATTTTTTTTATATTTATAACAAATTTTTTTTTAGAGATAATTATTAAATCCAAATATTGTTATTGCAACATAAATCTCTTTTTTATTATATTCAAAATCAAAATTTTTTGTAAATATTCCATCTGTTTTTATATTACCAAATAATGCAGGAGAACAATGATGAATAAAATCTTTTTCTTTTGGATTTATAATAACAATTGTAAAAAAATTAAATGAAAATGTTTTATTAATTAATTCAAAATATGTTTTATCTTCTTTATCATCTTCTTCATTATTTTGTTTTTCCCCTTTTTTACATAAATTAATTAATTCTTCATTTATATAATTTTTAATAACATTGGGTATATTATTTTCTTCTTTAAAATTATTATTTTGAAATTCTTGTTTCTTTAACTCATTTTCAATAAAATTTAATTTTTCATTTAATTCTGGTATAAGATAACTAAAAAAATTAATTGTATTTTCAATCTTTTTATTTTTTTCATCTTTTATTGTATTTTCTTGTTTTATATTATTATCATTTTTTTCATTTTCCATTTTTTAATTTAATAAAAAAAAAAGTTAATTAAATTATTTTAATAATAAATTATATTAAATTTTAAATTATGAAATTGTGCTTCTACTAAGAATATTTCCATTAATTCTATTTCCAATAACTGTATTTGATCTAGGAGTATAATCATCACTTTTTCCTTTTATTATTAAAACATTATTTCCATTTGAATTAATTGCATATAAATTTTTCATATCTTCACTTAAACAAATAGTTTGAATAGTTTCTTTTTCACTAAAACAATAATCATTCAAACTAATTTGAACTTGCATAAAAAAAGAAGGGATATTTCTTATATTAATTTCATTTTCATTTTCATTAATATAAACAAAATATTCATTTGAAGATAAATCCTTCATTATTAAAGGACATTTAATATTAGATGAAGTATTTTGTTTTTTTAAAAAATGTCCATTAATTGAATAAGAATATAATTCAGTATCATCAATTAAAGAATTTACAATTATAATACAATTAATTGGACTACTACTTAAAAATACATTTGTACAATTATTAATATCAATTTTTATACTTCTTGTTAATTTACATTCTGGTAAAGTATAAATATTTATAATTCCATTAATTGATGCAGAAGTAAATAAATTTAAATTATCATTTGAATTTATTTGAACAATTTCATTTGAATGTGATTTAATTATATTAATTAATTTAAATTCTTTATAAAAACTAATTGAATAAATTGCTATATTTCCTATTAAATTACCAATTAAACAATATTCTTCATTTTGATTTATTTCTATTGAAGTTATTGGAATTTCATCATTAAATGGTGATAATGAATAATTTTGTAATTTAGGTTCATATGTTATTATCATTATTTTTCCATCATAAAATCCTCCTATTATTATTGATTTTCCTTTATTAAAAATTGAAATATGATTATTTCTGTTATTTTCATATGAATAAAAATCATTTATTTTATTAAATATTTTTATTTCTGATGTTTTATAAAATTTATTATCATTGAAAAATGATTTATCAATAAAAGAATAATTTATTTTTTTAATCAAATATTGGAAATTATTTGTTAAAATAGAAATATTATTTTGTTCAAAAACTTTAGTTTTAATAATAAAAGAATCACCAAGATTTAATTCTTGTTTATTTTTACTTTTATAAATTGTACAATTAGAATCTTCATCAGTAATTTCTTTTCCTTTTAAAACAGCATCTTTTTTAAATCTCTGTGGAAATTCTTTAATATAAATTTGTTCTGGTGTTAAACCAAATTCTGCTAATCTTAAAATAAAACTTTTATCTAAATAATTATTTAAATTAATTTTATCTTCATAAGAAGCTTCAGTAAAAATATTATATGAATTTTCAGCTTCTTTTCCTCTATTTTTATAACCAAAAATTAAATCAATCCAATTTTTAATATTTAATGAAATTTTTTCACTTTCTAAAATACTTCTCATTAAAATAACAAATTCAAAAGGATCATTTTCACATGGTGTAAAAATATCATTAACTAAATCTCCATTTTCTAATTTTCCCATATTTAAATTATTAAAATTGATAAAAATTTCAGGTAAATAATAAAATTCTGGTATTAATTCTCTTAAATCAGTATTTAAAGAAGTAGAAGAATCAAAAGTTTTTTGAACAGAATAAACTAATCTATCAGGTTCATCAAATTTATCATTTTTCCCATTTAATTCAATTAAAATATGTGAAAAAGGAAATAATCTCATTAAATAATTACAAACATAATTAGGACAAGAATAATGACTTCCATAAACATAAGGTTTCATAATTTCTTCATTTTCATTTGCTTCTTCTTGTTCACTTTTCATTGTATTATAATGTTCAATAAAATTTTCTTTTCTAATAATACTTAAATCAGATATTTCTAACATTCCCATTGGTAAAGATAAATCTCTATATAAATAATCTCTACCTTCATTATTATCTTTTTGTAATGGATCTGTAAAATTTGATAGTATCCAAGGGAAAATTGGATATTGTGATATATCATTTAATGAACGATTACTTAATATATTTAACCACATTAATAAATCAAAATTTGATATTTCCCAATTTAACCATTCTTTTATTTTTTGAGATAGTTTTAATTTTTTTTTTACATTTTCTGGTTTTATTATTTCATTATTTATATATCCTATTATATTATCAAAGGAATCTTTTTCTTTCATATCATTTATTATTTTACAATTATCTGATATTGATTCTAATAATTCGTTTAAGAAATTTTCTCTATCTATTTCTTTTTTGAAATTAAAATAGTAACTTTTATTATTTGATGTGAAAATTTCTAAAGCTGAATTTTTATAAAAATATCTTCTTCTAAAAATATATTTTATTTTTGAAAAGGGAAAATTTATATGTGATAAATCTTTATCTTTTTTATGATATGGGAAATATGAACCATAACAAGCTTTTCTGACTGGATCATAATCAATATTATTTTTAATTGAAAATAAATAATCACTTTCTTTATTTTCAAATTTTTGATTTGAAAAAACTTTAAATTGAAAATCATTTTTACTTTCAATTGATATAACTCCTTTAATATGATGTGATGTTTTTACTATACAACATAAATAATAATTTTTATTTTTTTCTTTTTTATTATTTGATATATTCTTATTTGAAGGACGATAGTCATCATTATCTTTTCCTAAATCTAAAGTTTTTGCTATTAAAAGATAATATTTTGCAAGATCAACATTTGAATTTTTATATATATGTCTTAAGTAATTATCACAAGGAGAAATTTCTTTTTCTTTTAATTCTGTATTATTATTATTATTATTATTATTATTATTATTATTATTATTATTATTATTATTATTATTATTATTATTATTATTATTATTATTATTATTATTATTTTCATGTATTTTTAATATTTCATCAATATCTAAATTTATTTTATTTTTTTTATTTTTAATTGCATCATCAGTAAACATTAAATTAATATCATAATGAGTAAAATTTGGTATATAATAATCTAAATCTAATATTGGCATTAATATTGGTTTCATAAAATTTTTAGTATAATGATTTATTATTTTTAATTTTAAATGATTTATATTTTTATAAAATAATTCTTTATCACTCCATAATCCATTCCAAGAAAACATTTTTTTTTTTAATTTTTGATATTTTGTCTTTTTTTCTTTTTGACTTTCATATGAACTATTTGAATATTTTTCTAATTCTGACACATAATCAGGAATAATATTACAAATAACTTTTTCAATATCAATAATATTTTTATTAAACAATTTATTTTTTAATTCAATTCTAGTAACACTTGTATTATATAAATAAGATAAATAAAAATAATTTGTTTGTAAAGAATTGTTTAATTCATTATTACAAATAAAACTATTTTGTAAATCTGGTTTTTCTAAAAAAAAAGTTATTGTACTAAAATGTGAAGGAGATAATTGTCTAATTTTATCATAATCTAAAATAGGTTTATTTTCTTTATCAACAATAAAATTATTAAATAATCTAAAAACAGCACATAAAGATAAATTATTTCTAGTTGTTTTTTTTAAAAATTGTTTTAATAAATTTGGTTTTTCCATATATTGATATTGATGTCTTACAATAATTAAACATAAAGCCATTAAATGAGTTAAACATTTTTTAGTTTCTTCTTTTTTTACTTTTGTAATTTTACTTATTTTTTCTATGAAACAAATTCCAATTGTAATTGCTTGAATACATTTATCCATTATATCATTATATATATCTTCTTGTTTTTTAATATATGCATTTGATGATGCTATTATTATAAATTTTATAAATCTTTTATATTCTTTCACATATTTTAAATATTCATCTTCCGGACCTTCTGTTAATAATATTATTATTGTCATCAATTGAATTGGTATTATTGATAATAATGGAATCATTTTTAAATGATTTTCATCAACTTTTATATTGTAACATAAAAAATTTAAATCTTGAATATAAAAATTTTTTTTTTCTTTATTTAATATTATTGTACTTAAAATTTTTTCATATTTTGTATAATAATCTTCATTTGAATATTGTAATAATGATGGATTTACTTTATACATATTTTCTTTTGAAAAAATATAATTAAATATTTTATATGATGATTGAAAAAAAATAAAATCTTTCCATAAATTTTCAATATTTTTTGATATAAGTTTTCCATTTAATGACATTCCAGAACAAAAAAGTGTAGGTAAAAAAATTTCATTATTTTCATACAAATATAAATCTTTATTTTTTTCAATATCATCTTTTTCATTTTTATAAATATATGAAAATTGAAATATTAAAGTAGTTATATATAAATAATTTTTTAAAAAAAAATTATTATCTATGTTAATTTCAATTGATTTATTTTGATATTGAAAAATTTTTGCATCATCAATACTATTTAATCTTTTATAAATATCATAAAGAATCAATCTAATGAATTTAAACACTTCTTCATCTTTATATGAATTCTTTTTATTTGAACCCCAAATTAAAATAGTTTCTAATTTAATTACTAGATTTTCTTCATTTGTAGCTTTAATTAATGAATTTATAAATATTTTAATATATAGATTTTCTGTTTCTTTAAAAATTAATTTTGATAATTCATTTTCATTTTCAAAATTTTCAAACATTTTATCAAATAACCAACAACAAATTATATCATTTTTTAATAATATTTTATTATTATTATCACATAATATTAATAATGATAATTTTTTAATTAACGAATAAGTAAAATCGATATTATTTATTTCATCACAAAAATATAAAATTAATTGAAAAATATCAACATAATAAATTAACTTATTTCTTAAATCAATTTGTTCAATAGATTCATCTTTAAAAATATTTTCATAGTCATTAATAGACCAAAAAAAAAGAGTATTATATAAACAATCTTTATATGTTTTAAATTCATCTTCATTTAAAACAAAAACTTTATCATTAAAAGAATTACATAAATTAATATTAATATTATTACTATTATTTAATTTAGCTGCGCAATGCGCAGCTAAGTCATTAATTTCATTTTCACTTTTATCTAAATATTTATTAGTAATATAAAATATTTCTCCAGGTAATAAATTTCCTTTTAACATTTCAACAAATGAATTATTTGGTTTTTTTCCAGTTATATTAAAGTAATTTATATAAATATAAAATAATAATTTTATAATATCTAATCTAATATCAAATAAACCTTTTTTAAAAACTCCTATTAATATTTGTAAATAATTACATGATTCTAAATTATTAATTATTAAAGATAATTTTTTTCTATCTTCTTCAAAATTTTTTTTTAAATCTTCTATAGATATTATTATTTGATAATTTGAATTTTGATTTTTTACATAATTTTGTTTTTGTATTTCAGAAACTTTTTTCTGATATTCATTAAAAATATCTTTTTCAAAAGCTTTAATAAAAACTTTCAAAATAAATTTACTTAAACAAGGAGAAATATCTAAAGTTAATAATTTAAATAAATCAACAATACTTTCTACATCTTGATTAGAGAAAATAAAATCAAAAATTTTATTTATTTTTAATAATTTTTGTGGCATTGGTGGATTCATTATAAATTTTTCTCCAGCATAATCTTCTTTAAATTGAGAATAATGAGTTTTACAACACATTTTATCATATCTTCTCTCATCATAATATCTTAAAATATTACACATTTTTTTCATATTAAAAATTTTTCCTATTTCACTTGAATCTGAAAATAAACATAATATTATATTATCCCATAAAGTAAATTGAGACTCTTGACTAAATTTTGATATTATTTTCTCATTTAGAAATATATTTTCAAAATAACTTCTTGTTAATTCATCATGATTTTCTATTAATAATAATTTTCCTATATTTGATATTTCTTCTACTATTTCTTTTGTAAAAAAATTATTTGGATATTTTTCAAAAAATAAACTTAGTATTTGAAAACATTTATTTTCATATGCCATTTTTATATTTTTTTTTCTTCCTTCTAATATTTTTTTTAATAGAGAAAAGTATAATTTTAAATTTTCTTCATTTAATAAATTTGGTATTGTTAAAAACATTTCTGCAATTGGAAATAAATTTTCAATTTCAAATAATAAATTTATTTTCTTTTGATAACAATGATATTGATGATTAATAACAATACCATTATAATATCCAATATAATTTGAAAGACAATCTTCTATTTCATTAATAGAATTTTTTGTTATTGGTCTAATTGTTTTTTTACAATTAAAAGGAGTAAAAATAAATTGTAAGTCATCAATTAAATATTTGGGTTTTTTTTTTGGATCATTTGTTTTTATTCCTTTAATTGATGTTAATTTATTTATAACTTCTATAAAATTATCAATTTTTTTTTTTTTCCAAATTCCTTCATAATTATTTTTAAAAATAGATAAAAAAGAATTATCAAAAATTCCAGAAATTCCATTTTCAACATGAGAAAAATAAATAATAGAAGTAGTTTCTCCTATAAATTTATCAAAAAAAACTAAATTTGTAATTTCAGATGAACTATTAAAAAACATTTTATTAAAAGAATTAGTATTAATTGAATTTTCCCCATTTACAATTATAGAAATACAATTTTTTTTTTTATTATCAAATCCTAAATTAATTATCATATTATTCCAATCTTCATAATTTATTAATCTATAAGGATTATAATTTATTCCATCAACAGTAAGAAAAGCAGGATATTTTAAATTAATAGATAATTCTTCTTTTGAATCAAATGTAATTGTAAGTAATTTTGATGTGTAATCTTCTTTGAAATCTTCATTTTTTAATCCAACTTTAAAATTTAAAATTATAGTTATTCCATAATTAATTATTAATTTTTTTTTATTATTTTTTGGTTTTATTGTTAAATTTCCTTCTCCAGTAAAATAAAAATAATTTCTTGGATTTATTGAAATTTCTTCTGATGTAAAAAATAATTCATTTAATATTTGTAATATGTATTGTATTATTTTTGGATTTGGTTTATCAATTTTTCTAAAAATTAGTGATAATTTATTAAATAAATATTCAAATAATTCTTTATTTAAATCAATATGAAAACTTAATTCATGTATTAATTTAAATATTGAATTTTGTAATTCTTCATTTGATGAGGGATTAAATATTATTTCAAATAAAATAAAATATATTGATTTTCCATTTATTTCAGAAAAAAATTCAATAAATTCTCGATTTTCTATTAATTTTTTTGTTAATTTATTTATTCTTGAAATTAAAATATCATGTGGTATTTTTGATGGATTTTCAAATATTTGATTTATTAATTCTGGATGAATAATTTTACATAAAATTGTATTCTTCTCGAATATTTGGTCAAAAATATCTTCTTCTACATTTGACATTATTTTTTATTTTTAATATAAATTATTTTTTATTTTATTTATTTATTTATTTTAAAAAAATAATTATTGAAATAGATATAACTTTTTATCTAAAAATAATTTATACTATAAATTATTTTTATTTCACTTTTTTTTTATTATTCTTTCAATAACATTGTTATATTATAACTTCAATTTTCAATATAAAAGTGTATAATTTATTATTTTTTTTTTAGTTTTGATAAATTTGGTACTTTTTTATCTTCACATTCATGTTTTTCTTTAACTGGAAAAATAATATTTGGATCATTTGGAGGACCTATTGGTTCATTTTGATATTTATTTATTGTAATAAATCTATATTCATTTAAATTTTCAATTTTTTCTTGTTTTATATTTTCATTTGATAAGTCTTCTTCTTCTTCTTCATTATCTTTTTTTATTTTTTTAGGAAGATTTATTTTTTTTTCTTCTAATTTTTCTTTTTTTAATAATATATCTTTTGAATTTTCAAATTCTTTTTTTTCCATTTTTCTAATTTTTTCTACCTTTATATTATTTTATTATTAATATTTTTTTTTGGAAAAAAATAAAAAAAATAATTATGAATTATTATAAAAAAAGAAAAAAATTTATAATTAAAATAATATTAATATAATATTTTATTATTTTCTTTATTAATATTTGAATATTGTATTTATTTATTTTTAATAAGATATAAAGTTAAAATCCTTAATATGATTTAATAAAATGAAGTTGATATTTTTATTTGTATTTTTATTGAAAAAAATATTTTCATATTTAAAAATAAAATATATTAAAAACAATCCAATAGAAGCATCATCAAAATATTTAATATACAATGATCTCATTTTTAATTTAGATATAGGAACACCAAGACAAAAAATAAAATCAATAATTAAAATGAATTTAAGAGGATTATTCATTCCAAATATAATAATAAATGGTCAATATAATGAAAATATATCAAATAGTTTTTTTGAAGAATATAATAATGCAAATATAGATTTTGAAGGAAAAAAATATGAATTTAAAGGAGGAAAAGAAAAAATAATTTTTGATAATAATAAATATGAATATAATAATTTTAGTTTTTATTTAATAAATAATAAAATCCAAAATCCAAATTTAGAATTTGGATTAATTGGATTAATGTTTCCTTCATATGAAGATAATTTTAATTTTCTTTATCAAATTAATCAAAAAAAAATTATTTCATATAATTATAAAAAAGAAAATGAAGGAGAATTTTATATTGGTTCATACCCACATGAAATAAATAAAAATTTAGATTTTAATTCATTAAAATTTAATAAAGGACAATTTTCTTTAAAAGATTGGATGATGGAATTTACATATATTTCATATGGAAATAAAACTGATTTTGAAAAAAGAGTTATTTTTCCTAATAATTTAAAAGGAATTATTTCTAGTAATAGGTATCAAGAATATGTTAATCAAACTTTTTTTAATAAATTATTTAATTTAAAAAAATGTTATTCTGAAAAAATTAATAATACTCAAGATTTATATAGTGAAATTATTATTTATTATTGTGATAAAGATATTGATATTAAAAAATTTGAAAGTATTAATTTTTATTCAAAAGATAATAATTTTACTTTTACTTTAGATTATAATGATTTATTTCAAATTTATAATGATAAATATGTGTTTTTAGCTTTTTTTTATTCATCTTATGGTGTTTGGAAATTAGGGGAAGTATTTCAAAAAAAATATAATATGTTTTTAGATATGGATACAAAATTATTTGGTTTTTATACAAAAAGTAATAATATTAAAAATTATACATTTTATTTTATTTTTATCATATTTATTCTTGTTGGAGTCATATTATTTTTAAGTAATTTATTATATCATTCAATTATTAAAAAAAAAAGAAAATTAAGAGCAAATGAATTAGAAGATAATTATGAATATCTTGTAAAAGTAGAACAAATTTAATATTTATTAATAATTAGTAATTTATAATTTATAATAAAATATTTTTAATTTGATACTAAAGGAATATTATTATAAAAATATATTATTTTCTAAATAAAAAACTTATAATTAATATAACAACACCCAAAATAATAAATAAAGATTTATGAATTAAAGGTACATTAAATGAAATAGTAGAATATTCATAAGGAATATATTTATTTAAAATAGGTTCAATAATATCACCTCTTTCCTTTAATAAATTATATTCAATTTTAATATCTTTCCCTAAAATCATACAAGCCTTATTTTTACTATTATATTTTTCCCATTTAAATTTCTCATTTGAAGGATTACCAAATTTAGCAAAATTAACCCACATTTCTTGAACAATTTTAGATAAATCATAATTTATATTTTCATTTCCTATATAATGAGTTTCTGTTAAATTATTAAATACATATGCTAATTCAATTGCATGACATGCACCAAAATTTGGTATTGAAGATGGATAAGTCCAATAATATAAATAAACATTTCCTCCATTTAAAGAATGTAATTCTGCGATTTTATTTGCTGGACATCTAAAAAATAAATCATTTAAAAAATTATTATATGGATTATTTTTTACAACATTTTCATATTTTTTAAATATATTTTTATTATTTTTATCAAGTCTAAATTTAATAATATTTTCAACAAAAATTTTAACTAAAAAATTAAATAAAAAAAAATATCCACATTCAATAATCCAATAATTAATTTCATTTTCATTACTACCAATTAAAATATCAATATCTTTATAACATTCACTAATTTTTTCATAGCAATTAATAGGAATAACAAAATCATCTCTCATAGGAGGTAAACAATAATAATTTAACTTATTATTAATATTAATAATATCATTTTCATTAAGTTTCATTAAATCATCAACACACAAATCATTTTTTTTCATAACTTTCTTTAATCTCTCAATTAAACTTTTTCCTTCATTTTTACTAATAGTAAAAGCAAAACTTCCACTTTGGGAAATAATTCTATTAAATAATCCTTTACTTTCTTTAATAAAAGGTAAAATCATAATTGAAGAAGCTCCAGCACTTTCACCAAATAAAGTAATATTATTATCATCTCCACCGAAAAAATTACAATTTTCTTTAATCCATTTTAAAGCTTGAATTTGATCTAAAATACCTAAATTTGAACTTTCTTTATAATTTTCTCCTCCTTTTATTTGAGTTAAATCTAAAAAACCTAAAATTGAAACTCGATAAGTTATACTTATTAAAATAATATCATTATGATTTTTTACAAAATTAAAACAATCATATAAAGGATCAACAGTTCCTCCATAACCAAAGGCACCACCATGTATAAAAATTAATATTGGTTTTTTTATTTTATTATCATTATATTTCCATATATTTAAATATAAACAATCTTCACTTTTTTCATAATATGATGACATTTCACCTGGTTCGTTTATTTGAATTGGACTTTTTTCAAAATAATATGCTTCTCTTATTATATTTGATTCTTCACATTTTTCTGGCTTGTGGAAACGTAAATTTTTTATTGGAGGTTTTGCATATGGAATTCCTTTATAGGATATTATATTTTCTATATTTTTACCTAAGAATATACCGTTTTTACATTTTATTGGATAGGAATTTTCAGGAATTGAATTTAAAATTTTGTTTATTCCAAATTTCGATTTCATTATTTTTTCATTTTCTGAATTTTTTGTTAATAAACTTAAAAATTCCATCATTTTTTTATTTTTTTTTTTATTATTAATAAGAATAATTTATTAGAAGGTTTTAGTTATAACATAAATATTTTTTTAATAACTCTATGATAAATTAATTACGTTTAAATTAATATATAAAATAAATATATATATG
>Ga0256407_10012026_pt1 | contig 11847 bp, 11 predicted proteins | sample RumenRJG_04DNA_FD_193489 | JGI IMG/M metagenome (GOLD analysis project Ga0256407, IMG submission 193489) | Bovine rumen microbial communities from Lethbridge, Alberta, Canada - RJG_04 | ecosystem: Host-associated > Mammals > Digestive system > Stomach > Rumen | place: Canada: Alberta... | reverse complement strand
CACCACGACCCTGACGTCCGAACACACCGATACCATGAGCCTCATCGACCATGATAGAGCAGTTGTACTTGTGCTTCAGCTCTACGATGGCTGGCAGATTTGCAAGATCGCCCTCCATAGAGAACACACCATCCACCACAATGAGCTTGATGGCCTCATAAGGCAGCTTCTGCAGCACACGCTCCAAATCCTCCATGTCGTTGTGCTTATAATGGAGCTGCTTGGCAAATGACAAGCGACGTCCGTCAACGATGGAAGCATGGTCTCTATCATCACAGATGATATAGTCGTCCTTACCGCAGATCACTGCAAGTACACCCTGGTTCACTGAGAAGCCAGTAGAGAAGCAAAGTGCCTCATCCTTTCCGATATACTCAGCGAGCTCTTTCTCCAACTGCACGTGCAAATCGAGTGTTCCGTTCAGGAAACGGCTACCAGCACAGCCAGAACCATACTTATCAAGCGCAGCCTTTGCAGCATCGATAATACGCTGATCGCCTGTAAGACCAGTGTAAGCATTCGAACCGAACATCAGCACCTTATGGCCGCCCATTTCAACTTCTGTTCCTTGTTTGCCTTCAATCGCACGGAAGTATGGATATACATCAGCCTCCATGAACTTCTGAGGTTCACGATACAGCTTGTATTTTTCAGTTAATTGTCCCATTCCTATAGAGGTAACTTTTTATTTTTTTAATTTCAGGGTGCAAAGTTACACAATTTTTATCAATTCGTGCAAGTTTTTATTAATATTTGTCGGATTTTGCTTTTTTTATTGTGAAAAAGGGCATTTCTTCAATCATTTTTTGTATATTTGCAGAAGATTATGGCAGAAAAGAAGAAGATTGTATTCATATTAAACCCTATCTCGGGTACACACTCGAAGAAAGAAATCCCCGAGATAATTGAGCGTACACTGGACCATGAACAGTTTGACGCGGAAATACGACTGACAGAATATGCAGGACATGCCTCAGAGATAGCAAGAGGCTGTGCGAATGAAGGGATTGACATCGTTGTAGCCATCGGGGGTGACGGTACGGTCAACGAGGTGGCTCGTTCGCTGGTGCACACCCAGACAGCCCTCGGCATCATCCCCTGCGGATCAGGCAACGGGCTCGCACGCCATCTCTGCGTGCCGCTCGACATCAAGAAAGCCATCCAGATTATCAATGCCTGCAAGATTGAGGCATTCGACTATGGCGTGATCAACGACCTGCCTTTCTTCTGTACCTGTGGTATGGGCTTCGATGCCTTTATCTCTCTGAAGTTTGCCGAAGCTGGCAAGCGCGGTCCGGTGACCTATCTGGAGAACGTGCTGAAAGAGGGATTGGTTTACCGCCCTGAGACCTACGAGGTAGAAGATGAGTCGGGCACCAAGCAATACAAGGCGTTTCTTATTGCCTGTGCCAATGCTTCGCAATACGGCAACAACGCCTATATCGCACCAGGTGCCACGATGCAGGACGGAGAGTTGGATGTAATCATCATGGAGCCTTTCAATGCGCTCGATGCCCCACAGGTAGCAGCCGACCTCTTTATGAAGACACTGGGTAACAACTCGAAGATCAAGACATTCAGAACGAAGCGCCTGCATATCAAGCGCAGTGAACCAGGGGCAATCCATTACGACGGCGATCCCATCATGACTGGCAGGGAGATCGACGTACATATCGAGCCTCAAGGCATCCGTATCCTGACGAATCCAGAGCAGAAAGAGGATACCGGCGAGGCCAACTTCGTGTTGAATGCCTTCAGCGATCTCTTTAATAATATAAATAATGTACGTGAGGACATCGAGAAGACAGGTCATAGGATGCTTGTCATTAATAAGGTGCTGCTCCGCAGACTCTCTAAATTATAATGCAGGAAACATTAGTTGCGGTAACAATTCTGGCGGCTGTAGGCTATGGTTGCTGGCGTGTCTATGAGGCGTTCAGAAGAGCTGGAGATCCCTGTTATGGCTGTGCCGGATGCCCGTTAAAAGCACAGAAACAAGCTGAAAAGAAGAAAAAAGCAGATTGCTGGCATAAAAAGTAGTCTAAAAATTTGGCTATCTCGAATATTATGCCTACCTTTGCACCCGCATTCTAGAAAAGGTTATTATAATGGTGCCTTGGATGAGTGGCTTAGTCTACGGTCTGCAAAACCGTCTACGGCAGTTCGAATCTGCCAGGCACCTCTAGAAGAAGCAAAAGGCTGATGGGGATTTCCATCAGCCTTTTTACTTTATCATTTACTCATTGTTATCTTTGAATATATCCTGAATATCACAGATTTCTTCTTCATCAAACCACTTGGAGAGTTTCTCCTTAGCCTGTTCGATGATGGAAGGATCAATGTCGGTCCACACCTTCTTCAGCACATAGATCAGAACGGCGAAGTCGTCGGTGAGACCGGCAATGGGAATAGCATCGGGTATGACATCAAGCGGACTAATCATATAACCCAAGGCACCGATGATGATGGCCTTGTCAGTCTTACTGATACGGTCGCTCTGAAGCGTGTAATAAAGGATCAGGGCAGCATACACTAGTTTGGATCCCGCTCGCTTAGCAATGCGTGAGATCTTCTCTACAAATTCCGACTGGGAGAATTTGTTGGCATAACTCATAAAATCAGGTAATTCCATAATTCTTTCTAGTTAAGTTATTTTAATATTCTGATAATTCTGATACCGGTATGGGTACTGTGCTTCTGCAGATACTGGTAGAGCGTCATGGGCTCCTCCACCACCTTCTTGTGAAGCATAGAGGCATTGAGCAGATGCAACCCGTCGGACTGCCATACGGCAAAGCCGAGATGGGCAATGTCGAGACCAGCCTTTTTACAGGTGATGGCAATGATGTCACCATCTTTTACGGCCTGACGAAGCAACGCCTGATTCTTCACCATCTGCTTCGGGATATAACGGAAACTTCCACCCGTAATGCTTTGCTCCATCTTACGGATGGCAGCCACATATTCCGGATGTTCACGAAGTGCCTTGTAGCTTTTCGGATGCTGACTCATGTAATTCACGTTCACATGCTGAACGGCAGAGAACGGCGGATTAGGCGCCTGGATCTCCCTCACGATGCCAGCTTCCGTATTCAGCGTGATCCACTCAGTAAAGTAATGGATTCGGCTGGTGTAATCATCAATCTGTCCATAACGATAACGCATGGCAGAGAGCGCATTCAGATAGTCGCGCCAAGTGAAAAGATGACGATAGACACAAAGTGTCAGCGCAGTGACTGTCTCCACAAGTGTTGTACAATCCAGTTGACGGGTATTCACCACCAGCTGTTCGCTATCATTCACTTCAAGCGTATGGGCCACATAGGGAATACCCAGAAACTTCTTGGCCAAGAAAAGCGGGAAGTTCGTGGTGCGAGGCAGACCATGCGCCTCATCGAGCAATTGGCAGATCGTCAGACTATCACTTTGCTGATAGCATACCCCACCCTCTTCCCGGGCATATCCAAGAAGCGGCAAGACAGTCATCAACAAGAACAGATATCGTTTCATTTCTTTTGCTTGTATTTCTTTTTTAACATAAAATTATAACCTATGTAAGCATTCAGCGAACCAAATATATTGTTGGCCCTGAAGCGCGAGGTGCGATAGTTATTTGTGCGCAGGATAGCACTCGCTCCCACATACCAGCGGGTATTGTTATACACAAGTCCGAACCGCCCCACTACATCAGGATTCACCTTACCGATATCGAAACCCTTCTTCTCATCAGCCATCTCTCCATAGCTCGTCTTATAGGCGATGGCCAGTTGTGCACTCGCGCAAAACAGCCAATTCTTGGCAAACACCCAGTTGTAGGCATAGCCGCCTGAGAGCATGAAGTCGTTATACCTGATGTGGTTAATCATCATACCACTGTCAAGCTCCACCGTCTGTCCTTTTGGCATTCTGCTTTCGAGTGCCTCCTTCAATGCCTCGTCGTCCAGGTCAAGCGTGTTATTCGTATAACCCGCACCCGCCAGCCATGAACCACAGCTAACCTTCTGGCAGGTGGACTGGCTGAAGGCAGCAGGATAGGAGAAGTGCCCATGATTAAAGATGTAATAGGCACTCACGCCAGTGATACCCAATGTCATGCCTGAAAAAGGCATATTCTCAAAGAGGTCACTATTCAGTCCCCCCAGTTTCACATCCCGTATCTTATAGTCACTACCAGACCGTCGATAGAAGATATCTATACCGATCTGTGAAGAGTAGATACTGAGATCAAACTCTTTTCGCAGTCCACCACTTCCAAAGCTCAGGTTCTTGATATCGAACGTGTATCCGAAGAAAAACCAGCGCCAACCAAAGTATGGTCCAATCTTTGTCAGACCGTCAGGAGACAGGCGGATATGCTGATTATCACTACTCAGATCGAAGCTCTCAAAGGTGCGCGTCACCTGCATCATGACAGTAAACTCATAGTGCTGAGGCTCGATATATGTATCCTCTAAGCGGTCGAAACCACGAATGGTCTTGCGGATGATGCCAATTTCGTGATGTTTCTCCAACGTATCGTTACGAAGCGAATCCTGCGCATAGATCATCGTGCATGATAACAGCGCCACTAACCCAAGGACACCTTTCTTCATTCACGCCTTAGAATTTTCCCAAGATCCGATCCATCACCCAGTTGACGGGTGTTGCCGAAACGCTTGTACAAGTGCAGACAGACAACCCTTGCAGATGCTCTATCACATTCTTGATGATCGGATACTGCACATAGGGCGGATTGGGAACCGTGATACGCTCATCTCCTTCACTGGTCTGCAAGCGAATGGGGTTATAATCGAAAACAGAGAAACTCACCTGTCCCTCTGTGCCGATAATCTCAATACAGTCTTCACGGGCACTCTCATGGGCTACATAACACCATGAACCACTGCCAGGCAGACCGTTCTCAAATCGGAAACAAGCACTGACAGAGTCCTCTGCCTCATAAAGTCCTCCCCGATTGGCGCAGATGCCCCGGGCTTCGAGGATCACGCCGAACATATCCTGAAGGAGATCCAGCTGATGAGGTGCCATATCGTAGAAATAGCCACCACCTGCCACATCGGGTTGAAGGCGCCATGCAAGGGGCTGCCCATTCCGGATAGCCTCAGCATCAGCTGGGCGCAAAGGCTCGGTATAGCGTATCTGAACATTCAGGATCTTTCCGATCTGACCGCTTTGCACAATATCCTTCACCTTCTGGAAATAAGGCAGGTAACGGCGATAATATGCCACGAAGCAAGGAATACCGGTCTGTTCTGAGATACGGTTAATGCGGGCACAGTCTTCGTAGCTGGCTGCCAAAGGCTTCTCGACATAAACGGGTTTACCTGCCTTCATCGCCATGATGGCGTAGGTGGCATGACTCGAAGGAGGCGTAGCCACATAGACAGCGTTCACGTCGGGATCATCAATCAGTTCCTGGGCATCTGTGTACCATTTACGGATGCCGTGAGTGATAGCATAAGTGCGCGCACGCTGCTCAGAACGACTCATCACAGCCTCAACAGAAGAGCCCTCAACCTCACTAAAGGCTGGGCCGCTTTTTTTCTCTGTTACCTCACCGCAACCGATGAAACCCCACTTTAACTGCTTCATATCGCAAAATTTTGCTGCAAAGATACGAAATAAAATAAAAAAAATAGTAACTTTGCACACAAAAATGAATCAGACAATGGAAAAAGACAATGAAAATATCCTTTTAAAGAGTAGGAGCAGTAGGGCTTGTATTCGTGACGGCTATCATTTCTACTTCTCAAATTTTAAACGAATTTTCAAAACCACATGGCCAATAGCTATTGTATTTGCCGTATTGTCAGCGGTTGCCTCAGCGATGCCAGTTCTCCTTGCTCCGAACCTGACTCTGGCAGGGGGATTGTTGGCAACGGTGTCCGTGTTACTGCTACTCATCGCGGGATGGCGGATACTCCGCAGGCGTCAACTCCTGGAGAAAACAGCTCGCATCCCCTTCAAATCGTGGCTACGACATACGGGCATGATACTAATTATATGTATCGTATGCTTTTTCACCATCTCAATCCTCATCATGCTCACCTCACTGCCGATGGTTATCATGATGGCAGCCAACTGGCAGAATCAGATCGGAGTACTCTCTGGTGACCCAAGTGGCATGCCCGACAACGTGAGATGGCTTACACTGGCGGTTTTCCTCATAGCAGGGTTCCTTCAGGCCTACGTCTGGCTATCGGTTATCGGCCCATTTTACTTGATGCGAGGAGCTATGATTCAAGACGAAAATGAACGACAAAAATTCAACAAGAAAGAGACATATGAAACGAATCTTATTTATAGACCGTGACGGTACTCTGATTGAGGAACCAACCGACGAGCAGATTGATAGCTTTGAGAAACTAAAGTTTGTCAAAGGGGTATTCCGGAATCTCAGTTTTATTCGTGAGAAGCTCGATTTCGAGTTTGTCATGGTCAGCAATCAAGACGGCTTAGGCACTGACTCTTTCCCTGAGGACACCTTCTGGCCCGTTCACAATTTCATTCTTCAAACACTTGCTGGAGAAGGCATCACCTTTGATGACATTCTGATAGACCCACACTTCCCTGAGGATAATGCACCTACCCGCAAACCGAATACAGGACTGGTGGAGAAGTACATCAATAATCCTGATTATGATATCACGAACAGCTATGTCATCGGAGACAGAGAAACCGACAGAACCTTTGCTCGAAACATTGGCTGTAAATCACTGATTCTGAGCGACGAGAATATCACATGGAACAAAATATCAGAGATCCTTTTTGCAGGTGAGCGCATTGCAGAAGTTAACAGAAAGACCAAAGAAACGGATATACACATCAAAGTAGATCTTGACGGCACAGGCAAGTGTGACATTCAAACAGGATTAGGTTTCTTCGACCATATGTTGGAACAGATTGGTAAGCACGGGATGATGGATCTCACGATCCACACCAAAGGCGACCTTGAGGTGGATGAACATCATACGATTGAAGACACTGCCATCGCTTTGGGAGAATGCATCCTTCAGGCATTAGGCGACAAACGAGGCATCGAACGTTACGGCTATTGCCTTCCAATGGATGACTGTCTCTGTTCTGTAGCATTAGACTTCGGAGGTCGTCCTTGGCTAGTTTGGGACGCCGAATTCAAACGCGAGAGAATCGGCGAGATGCCAACCGAAATGTTCTTACATTTCTTCAAAAGCCTCAGCGATGCTTCGAAGATGAATCTGAACATCAAAGCCGAGGGTCAGAATGAGCATCATAAGATTGAGGGAATCTTCAAGGCACTTGCCCGCTCCCTGAAAATGGCCGTTCACCGCGACATCTATCACTACGAGCTACCCTCAACGAAGGGAATGCTTTAATTGGGGCGAAAATTTGGTAGTCTCGATTTTTGTTCGTACCTTTGCAGCCCAATATATATAATAAGGTTAAGAGAAGAGATGATTACAGTAACAAATCTGCAAATACAGTTTGGTAAAAAGGTCCTATATAAGGACGTTAATCTGAAGTTTACAAGTGGCAACATCTACGGCATTATTGGTGCTAACGGTGCTGGTAAATCAACACTCCTACGCGCTATCAGCGGCGAATTGGAACCCAACAAGGGAACTGTAGAGATGCAGCCCGGTGAGCGTCTGAGCGTACTTGAACAGGACCACTTCAAATATGATGCCTACACCGTGATGGACACAGTGCTGATGGGCCATAAACCCATGTGGGATAACATGAAAGAGCGTGAGGCTCTCTACAACAAACCCGAAATGACTGAGGAAGACGGTAACCGTGCCGCAGAATTGGAAATGGCCTTTGCCGAGATGAACGGCTATGAGGCCGAGAGCGAGGCTGCCCAGTTGTTGCAGAATCTGGGTGTACAAGAGGCACAGCACTATAAGCAGATGTCGGACATTTCTAACAACGAGAAGGTACGCGTGATGCTGGCCAAAGCCCTATTCGGACACCCTGACAATCTGTTGCTCGATGAGCCCACCAACGATCTCGACCTCGACACGGTGCAGTGGTTGGAGGAATACCTGTCGAATCTGGAACAGTGTGTGCTCGTGGTCAGTCACGACCGCCATTTCCTTGATGCCGTTTCTACCCAAACGGTGGACATCGACTTTGGCAAGGTGACACTCTTCAGCGGAAACTACTCTTTCTGGTACGAGAGTTCTCAGTTAGCTTTGCGTCAAGCTCAGAACCAGAAGATGAAAGCAGAGGAGAAAAAGAAGCAATTGGAGGAGTTTATCCGCCGATTCTCTGCCAATGTGGCAAAGTCAAAACAGACAACCTCACGTAAGAAGATGCTGGAGAAACTTAACGTAGAGGAGATTACTCCTTCCACCCGTAAGTACCCTGGTATCATCTTCTCAATGGAACGTGAACCTGGTACACAAATACTTGAGGTAGAGGGTCTGAAAGCAGTGGATGCCGATGGCACCATACTCTTCGACAACGTAAACTTCACCATTGAGAAGGGACAAAAGACCGTATTCCTCTCACATAACCCTAAGGCAATGACTGCCCTCTTTGAGATCATCAACGGCAACCGAGAAGCGCAGGCAGGTACTTTCAAGTGGGGTGTCACTATTACGACAGCCTATCTCCCACTCGACAACACAGAATTCTTCCAGAGCGAGATGAATCTCGTGGACTGGCTCTCACAATGGGGTCCAGGCAACGAAGTGACGATGAAATCGTTCTTGGGACGTATGCTCTTCAAAGAGGAAGATGTACTGAAGCATGTGAATGTACTTTCGGGAGGCGAGAAGATGCGTTGTATGATTGCCCGCATGCAGTTGAAGAACGCGAACTGCCTGATCCTGGATACCCCCACGAATCACCTCGACCTTGAAAGTATCCAGGCATTCAACAATAACCTGATCCAGTTTAAGGGAAATATTCTCTTTGCCTCACATGACCATGAGTTTATCAACACTGTGGCTGACCGCATCATCGAACTGACGCCGAAGGGAACTATCGACAAGTTGATGACCTATGATGACTACATCTACGATGAGACCATCAAGGAACAGAAAGCCAAGATGTACAGTTAATGGCACGGTATTTGCATAGAAGACTTCAGAACGTTAAAACATAGCTATTATGACAGAAAGAGATATCAACATTGAGGGAGAGGAGACTCTAGACGAGGCTCCTGTTGACGAGACTGCCAAAGAGGCAGCTACCGAAGAAAACACATCAGAAGAGACTGCAGCGGAAACAGAAGAAGAGAAAGATCCGCTAGAAAAAGCCCAGGAGCAGATTGAGGAATTGAAGACACAGCTCCTCTATAAGGTGGCAGAGTTCGAGAACTACCGCAAGCGCACGCTGAAAGAGCGTGCAGAACTGATTTTGAACGGTGGTGAGAAGGTAATCACTGCCATCCTGCCCATCATAGATGATATGGAACGCGCCATTGAAAACGGCGCCAAGACCGATGATCCTGAAGTGCTGCGTGAAGGTATGACACTCATCCACCAAAAATTTATGAAGACACTGGAGTCACAGGGTGTGAGCAAGATCGACACAAAGGATGCCGATTTCGATACCGACGTACATGAGGCTGTGGCGATGGTGCCAGGCATGGGCGAAGACAAGAAAGGCAAGGTAATCGACTGTCTGCAGGAAGGATATAAACTGAATGATAAAGTAATTCGCCACGCAAAGGTGGCAGTAGGACAATAATATGGCACAGAAACGCGACTACTACGAGGTGCTGGGCGTTGAGAAGAACGCTTCAGAAGATGACATCAAGAGAGCTTATCGAAAGATAGCCATCAAGTATCATCCCGATCGTAACCCCGGCGACAAAGAAGCCGAAGAGAAATTCAAGGAGGCTGCAGAGGCCTATAATGTACTGCACGACCCAAAAACACGTCAGCAGTATGACCAGTTCGGCTTCGACGGTCCGAACATGGGCAGCGGCTTCGACTTCGGAGGTTTCGGAGGTGCTTCGATGAACATGGACGACATATTCTCCATGTTCGGCGACATCTTTGGAGGCCACGGCTTCGGAGGCTTCGGCGGTGGTTCACGTCGTCCGCAGCAGCACAGGGGCAGCGACCTTCGTTTGAAGGTAAAGCTCACCTTAGAGGAAATCAACAAGGGTGTTACCAAGAAATTTAAGGTCCGTAAGGACGTACCCTGCGAGCACTGTCATGGTTCTGGTGCAGAAGACGGCAGCGGCAAGGAGACTTGTCAGACCTGTCATGGTTCTGGTGTCATCACCCATACCACCCAGAGCATCTTCGGTATGATGCAGCAGCAGAGTGTCTGCCCTGTTTGCGGTGGTGAGGGCCAGGTGATTAAGAACAAATGTCACGAATGTGGCGGCTCGGGTGTAAAGAAAGGCGAAGAAGTTGTTGAGATCAGCATTCCAGCTGGTGTTGCAGAAGGGATGGTTGTCAATGTACCAGGCAAAGGGAATGCAGGTAAGCACAATGGTGTCTATGGTGATATCCAAGTATTTATCGAGGAAGAAGAGCATCAGACTTTCGTGCGCGATGGCAATGACCTGATTTACAATCTGCTACTAGATTTCCCCACAGCAGCCCTTGGAGGAGATGTAGAAATTCCTACGATTGAAGGCACTAAACTGAAGGTGAAGATGGAGAACGGTACGCAACCGGGCAAGACCATCCGCCTACGCGGCAAGGGGCTTCCTGCTGTACAGGGTTATGGCAGTGGAAGGGGTGACCTTGTGGTGAACATCAGTGTTTATGTACCTCGCACACTGAGTCGCGAAGAGAAGACCGCCCTTGAGCAATTCCGAAACAGCGACAATTTCAAGGGTGACAAGCAGACGAAGGATTCTATCTTCCAGCGATTCAAGAATTATTTTAATTAAGAATAAAAAGGAAAGAGGAACGCGGTATGACGTATCAAGAGACGTGTGAGTATCTATATAACCAATTGCCCATGTTTGAGCAACAAGGAGCCAGCGGTTACAAGGAAGGATTGGAAAACAGTCTGAAGCTCGATGATCATTTCAAACATCCACATCGCAAATATCGCACCATCCACATTGCCGGCACCAACGGCAAAGGCTCTTGTGCTCATACCTTATCCGCCATTCTACAGATGTGTGGATATAAGGTTGGACTTTACACATCCCCCCATTTGGTAGATTTCTCTGAGCGCATCCGCATCAACGGAAAACCGATTCCAGAAGAATATGTGATTGACTTTGTACAGCAAGAGAAATCATTCTTCGAACCATTGAAACCAACGTTCTTTGAACTGGTGACAGCGATGGCGTTTAAATATTTTGCAGAGAAAGACGTGGATATTGCTGTCATCGAGACGGGCATGGGTGGGCGTTTAGACTGCACAAACATTATCACTCCAGCCCTCTCCATCATCACAAACATCGGTCTTGACCACACGCAATTTTTGGGTTCCACTTTGGAACAGATCGCTATGGAGAAGGCCGGCATCATAAAGCCTCATACCCCTGTTGTCATCGGAGAAGCTACTGAGGAGACACGTCAGATCTTTGAAGTAATGGCTGCTGAAGTTGCTGCACCTATCACCTTTGCCGAAGATGCACCTGAGATTATCGGCTGTAGTTCTTCTTCCAATGGACTGACATATAACACCTTGCATGATGGAGTATTAGAAGGAGAACTTGCTGGTAGTTATCAGGAAAAGAACGCCAACACTATTCTCTGTGCCATCAGACGACTGGAGGAAATCGGGCTGATGTACCCCTTCCCTACGACGTTCGGTGAGCCATGTAAAAACAGGGAGATTAGGGAAGGATTCAAACAAGTCTGCGACCTGACAGGTCTGAAGGGGCGATGGCAAAAGGTAAAAGAACATCCGTTGACCATCTGTGATACCGGGCACAATGTT
>Ga0256407_10012024_pt1 | contig 11850 bp, 10 predicted proteins | sample RumenRJG_04DNA_FD_193489 | JGI IMG/M metagenome (GOLD analysis project Ga0256407, IMG submission 193489) | Bovine rumen microbial communities from Lethbridge, Alberta, Canada - RJG_04 | ecosystem: Host-associated > Mammals > Digestive system > Stomach > Rumen | place: Canada: Alberta... | reverse complement strand
CTTCCGCCAGGACCTTCTTTCCATCCTTGAGGGCTTTCCGGATGAATAAGCTGGTGTCAGCAAGATACGGAGCGAGAATATCGCGGTACTCACGGAGCGTCTCCAGAAGTTCCTCCTGAATGATCTCCGGCTGACCGTACAGATGACGGAACAGCACATTCTTCACGGCGCAGATCTTTTCCGTCTTCTCCTTCAGAAGGTCCTCGTCAAAAAGCTCGCAGGCCTGGATGCCGATCTTCGCGTACTTGTCGGAATAGAAAGGAGCGATGCCGGAATGGGTGGACCCGTAGGCCTTTCCCGCCAGTCTCTCCTCCTCATAAGTGTCCTGCAGAACATGGTACGGCATCAGAAGCTGCACTCTGTCAGACACCAGGATCTTCGGCTCGGGTACGCCGCCCTCCACAAGGGCCTTCAGTTCCTTCGCGAATTTCGGGACATCGAAAGCCACGCCGTTTCCGATCACGTTCGTGATGTTCGAGGAAAATACGCCGGAGGGCAGCAGGTGCAAAGCAAAGCGGCCGTACTCATTGATGATGGTATGGCCCGCGTTGGCTCCCCCCTGGAACCTGACAACAATATCCGCCTGCTGGGCAAGCACATCCGTGATCTTGCCTTTTCCTTCATCGCCCCAGTTTGCTCCTACGATCGCTTTTACCGGCATATGATACCTCCTTGCAAATGCTGCTGTATGTTGCTGCCGTTTTCCGGCTGTTTTGTCAGATCCTGCTGTCTTTCGGTCCTTTCATCAGATACTGATCTCCGCCTTGGCTCCCAGTTCCTCTTTGTACTGCTCCAGCACCGGGCGCACGGTCTCCGCGAGATATTCGGTCACCTGCTCCGGGCTTCTTCCCACGTATCTCATCGGATCCATGGTCTTCTGAAGATCGGAAAGATTTAAGTTGAATGCGGGATCCGCCGCGATCAGCTCCAGGAGATCATTGTCACGGCCCTCCGCCTTCACGTGGCGGCCGGCCTCCATGGAGAGCTCCCGGATCTTCTCATGCAGCTCCTGGCGGTCTCCGCCCGCCTTCACCGCGTCCATCATGATATTTTCTGTCGCCATGAAAGGCAGTTCCGCCATCAGCCGCTTCTCGATGACCTTCGGATAGACCACCAGCCCGTCCACGACATTCATGTAGAGCTGGAGGATGCCGTCCACGGCGAGGAAGCCCTCGGGCACGGAGATCCGCTTGTTGGCGGAGTCGTCCAGTGTGCGCTCGAACCACTGGGTGGAAGCGACGATCATCGGATTCATCACATCGCACATCACATAGTCCGCAAGGCTTGCCATTCTCTCGCAGCGCATGGGATTCCGCTTGTATGCCATGGCGGAGGAACCGATCTGGGTCTTCTCGAAGGGTTCCTCGACTTCCTTCAGGTGCTGCAGAAGACGGATGTCATTGGAGAACTTGTGCGCGCTCTGGGCGATGCCGGCCAGGACGTTCAGCACCCGGGTGTCCACCTTCCGGGAATAGGTCTGTCCGGAGACCGGGACGCAGGAATCAAACCCCATCTTCTCCGCGATCATCGGATCGATGAGCCGGATCTTCTCCTCATTTCCTTCGAACAGTTCCTTGAAGCTCGCCTGGGTGCCGGTGGTGCCCTTGCAGCCGAGAAGCTTCATGGTGGAAAGCACGTAATTCAGATCCTCGAGATCCAGCATCAGTTCGTTGATCCAGAGAGTGGCTCTTTTCCCGACAGTGGTAGGCTGGGCAGGCTGGAAGTGAGTGAAGGCCAGGGTGGGCAGGTCCTTGTACCTGTCGGCGAAGGCCGCCAGCTCCGCGATGACATTCAGCAGCTTTTTCCGGACCAGCTTCAGGGCTTCGGTCATGAGGATAATGTCGGTGTTGTCGCCGACGTAGCAGCTGGTGGCGCCGAGGTGGATGATGCCTTTCGCCTTCGGGCACTGGACGCCGTAGGCATAAACGTGGCTCATGACGTCGTGCCGTACCACCTTCTCGCGCTCTTCCGCCACTTCATAGTTCACATCGTCCGCGCAGCGCTTCAGTTCTTCGATCTGATCTTCCGTGATGTTCAGCCCCAGTTCCTTTTCTGTTTCCGCCAGGGCGATCCACAGTTTTCTCCAGGTGCGGAACTTCTTCTCCTGGGAAAAAATGTACTGCATCTCTTTACTTGCGTAGCGCTGCGACAGCGGGCTGGTGTAGCCTGTGTAATTCTTCGACATTGACGGTCATCCTCCTGGTGTGGTAGTGCGGTTTCTGAAAACGGTGTGCCAGTGACGGTTTTGAAAGCAAACAGGGAAGGAAGCCTGGGCCCCCTTCCCGAACAGTTACTGTTCCCTGGAAATGCCGAGCCTCCGGGCTACTTCCCTGTAGGCATCCGCAACATTTCCGAGCTGGTTCCGGAACCGGTCCGCATCAAGCTTTTCATGCGTAACTTTGTCCCAGAGTCTCATTGTATCAGGTGACAGCTCACCTGTCACTATGATCTGGTCCTTGTTTCTTGCAAACTGGATCGTAACATCGACCAGATCCATATTTTTTGTCGACAAATAGCCCGACAGCACCTCATTCACATGGAACGCGGTCTTCACGATCTCTTCGATCTCGGCTTCGGTGACCAGCTTCATCGCGAGAGCGTCATAGCCGTTGATGAACGGTCTGCCGAGACCCTTCTTCGTACAGTGGAACTCCGCCGTCGCAGCAGGGAGGGCGGTGCCTTCCGGCAGTCCCGTTCTCGCCGGATACTCTCCGGCGCTGTAGCTGCGTACCGTGACCAGGAGCGGGATCGTTTCCTCTCTGCGGAACAGCGACTCGGTATCCGTGACCTCCTCCACAAAAGCAGTGTGGAAGCCTTTTGTCTCCAGGAGACGGTAGAGGTGCGCAGTCATCCTGCTGCAGACGGTCCCTTTTCCCGGGATCTCCTCTGTCCGCTGTCCGCTTTCATCCGCCACCACATCCTTCGACCGGACCAGGATCCGTGTTTCATCACTTGTGGCGCAGATGTCCACCGTGGGTGTGCTTTCCAGAAGTTCTTTTATTTCCATTCTGATGAAGTCCTTTCAGGTAAGTCCCGCGCTTCAGGCAAGTTCATCTCCGATGACGTCCATCATCGTGTAATATCCTGCAGGTTTTCCCGCCAGGAACGCTGCGGCGCTGAGGGCTCCTTTCGCAAAGACCTTCCGGGAATACGCCGTGTGGCTCAGTGTGATCACTTCATCTTCTCCCGCAAAGATCACATCGTGGTCACCCGGGATCGTGCCGCCGCGCACGGCTGAGATACCGATCTCGGCCGCGTCCCTCGGGGCGTGCCGGTCCGCTCTTCCGTAACAATAGGTGTATTTCCCGCCGCAGGCGGCATTGACAGAATCCGCCAGAGCAAGGGCTGTTCCGCTGGGAGCATCCAGCTTCCTGCGGTGATGCTTCTCCACGATCTCAATGTCATAGCCCTTCGCGGAAAGGATCTTCGCCGCATCCGCCGCCAGCTTCAGCAGCAGGTTCACACCGAGGGCCATGTTCGCGCTGCGGAGGATGGCCGTGGTCCCGGAGACCTCTTCGATCCTTTTCAGCTGCGCTTCCGAAAGGCCTGTGGTGCAGATCACGGACGGAATACCGGTCTCCGCAGCAAATTCGATCACCTCGTCCACCGCCTTCGCGACGGAAAAGTCCACGACGACATCAGCAGAGACAGCGCCGCCGGCCTCTTTCATAGAAGAGAAAACAGGGTAGCCGAAGTTCACGGTGGTGTCGATATCCACACCTGCTGCGATGCTGATCCCGCTCTCTTCGAGGGCAGTGCTGCTGATCATTTTTCCCATATGGCCGTTGCAGCCGTGCAGTATGATTCTGGTCACAGGATTCCGTACTCCTTCATTGCAGATTTCAGTGTCTTCACATGCTCCTCATCCATCTCGCACAGCGGCATACGGAGCGGTCCCACGTTCTTTTCCATCAGGTTCATGGCGGTCTTCACCGGGATCGGGTTCACTTCGATGAAGAGCTGACGGATCAGCTCCGCCGCCTCGATCTGCATGGCCGCTGCCTTTTTCACGTCTCCGTCAAGCATCGCCTGGCACATCTCGTGGGTCCTGCGGGGCGCCACGTTGGAGAGCACGGAGATCACACCCTTTCCGCCGAGGGACATCACAGGGACGATCTGGTCATCGTTTCCGGAATAGAGGTCGATCTTGTCCGGACCGCCCACCAGCTCCAGCGTGCGGAGGATGTTGGTGAAGTTGCCGCTGGCTTCCTTTATGCCCACGATGTTCTCCTGGTCCTTCACGAGCTTCGCGATGGTCTCGGGGGCGATATTGCAGCCGGTCCTGCTGGGTACATTGTAGAGGACGACCGGGATGGTCACTGCTTTCGCAGTCTCGGTGAAATGGCGGTACAATCCCTTCTGGGTCGCCTTGTTGTAGTACGGGGACACCAGGAGAAGTCCGTCCGCGCCGCTGCGCTGCGCCTCCACGGAAAGATAGATCGCGGTCTCAGTGCAGTTGCTGCCCGTACCTGCGATCACCGGGATCCTGCCCTTCACGATCTCCACTGTGCGCTGGATCACCTCAAGGTGCTCCTCATGGCTCAGGGTCGCCGCTTCTCCGGTGGTCCCGCACGCGATGATGCAGTCTGTTCCGCCGGCGATCTGCTCCTCGATCACCTCTTCCAGCTTCTCGTAATTCACAGTATAATCTTCGTTCATCGGTGTGATCAGGGCTACACCGGCGCCTTCAAAAATAGCCAATTTATTTTCCTCCATTTCAGGCTTTCTAAGCCCGAATCGTACCATAGAACAGCTGCAGATTCAAGTATGCAGGCCGTTCTGGACTGTTTATACACAAATCTCTGGACATTATGTCCTGCTCGTTTCGCGGTTTTCTGCCGTTTTTTTCTTCCCGGTACTTCGTTTCCCGGTGATTCTCTTCCCTGCGTCGGGTCTTTTCTCCCCGCGGTAGTATCCTTCTGTCTTAAGAAAAGCCTCCCGCAGAAGATATCCCGCGTTTCCGCTCTTCACCTGGCCGGTCCTCCGCCCTACGAATCCCCGCAGCTTCTCCATATACTCACCGGGGCTGATGGTCCCGTCCGACACCATGGTCAGTCCCTTCTCCCAGCTGGCAGTAAGCTCCGGGTTCAGGAGCTGCTTCATTGAGACCTCCACCGCTTCATAGACCATTTCTCCCAGCAGCGTCGGCGTGATGATCTGGGTCTTCGCGTTCAGGGAGAGATACCGGATATTGAACAGCTTTTTCAGGATCTCCGCCCTGGTGGCGCTGGTGCCGATGCCAGATCCCTTGATCTGGCTCCGCAGCTCTTCGTCCTCGATCAGCTGTCCCGCATTCTCCATGGCCAGGATCATGGAACCGGAGGTGTACCGTTTCGGCGGGGAAGTCTCCCCTTCCTTCACTTCGTATTTCTCCGGGGCCACGATGCTTCCCTTCCTCAGTCCGTCGATCATCGCGCGGTACGCGGGATCTTCCGCATGTCCGCCGGTCATATCTTCTTCGTCGGACTTCTCCGGTCCGCCCTCAGCCTTTCCCTGCCCGCTGCCCGCAGAATTCCGGTTCTTCATGCCGGCGACCTTCATCCAGCCTTCCTCCAGCCGGAACCGGAAGGAGGAGAAGAAGTGTTCTGTTCCCACCAGAACTTCGATGCTCTTCTTTTCAAAGACTGCCGGGGGATAAAAGATACTCAGGAATCTCCGGCAGATCATGTCGTAGACGTCCGCGGCGAGAGGCCGCAGAGATCGCAGCGCGCCCAGTCCCTGTCCTGTGGGAATGATGGCGTAGTGATCCGTGATCTGGGAGTCGTTGGTGTAGCGCGTCTTCCCGATCTTCTTCCAGGCATCTCCCGCCAGGACCTCTTCCGCAAAGGCGCCGATCTCCGGCACGGACCGCAGGCCGGAAAGGTTCTTCCCGATCTCCTTCGCAACTGCGGTGGAGAGGACTCTGGCATCCGTTCTGGGATAGGTCACCAGTTTCTTTTCATAGAGCTCCTGCACGATCTTCAGGGTCTCGTCCGGACTGATCCTGAACCGGCGGGAGCAGTCGTTCTGCAGCTCCGCAAGGTTGTAGAGCAGCGGCGCGTTCCGGATCTCCTTCTTCTTCTCGGCCTTCAGGACCTTCGCCTCAGAAATGCCGGAGAGGCCCCGGATCAGTTCCTCCGCGTCCTCCCGTTTTTTGAATCCATTCTCTTTATAGAGCTTCGGGGAGCCGAAATACCTGGAGCCTTCCACGGCTTTCCATTCTCCCGTGAAGCTCATGCCGTCCTTCGAAAAAGTTCCCAGCACCCGGTAGAAGGGTGTCTTCACGAAATTCCGGATCTCCCGCTCCCTCCGGACCACCATGCCAAGCACGCAGGTCATGACCCTGCCCACGCTCACCACGGTCTTTCTGTCGTTCTTCAGGAAAGCAGACAGTGTGCTTCCGTACTTCAGCGTCAGCGCCCGGGAGAAATTGATCCCCATCAGGTAATCCTCCTGGGCCCTGAGGTACGCTGCGGCGCTTAAGTTGTCGTAAGCGCTCCAGTCCTTCGCCTCCCGGATGCCCCTGAGGATCTCCTCCTCCGTCTGGGAATCGATCCACACCCTCTTCCGCTCCTTGCCCCGGACGCCGGCCATCTGGTCCACCAGGCGGTAGATGTACTCGCCCTCCCGCCCGGAGTCGGTGCAGATATAGATGGTGCCCACGTCCTCCCGGGTCAGCAGCTTCTTCACGATCTCGAACTGCGGCTTTACGTCGCCGATCACCTCGTAGAGGAAGTGCTCCGGCAGAAATGGCAGCGTCTCCATGTCCCACCGTTTGTATTTCTGGTCATATTTCTCCGGATAGCTCATGGTCACCAGGTGGCCCACACACCAGGTCACGATCGTGTCCCCGCTCTCCAGATATCCGTTCTGTCTTCTGCCGTTCACCCCCAGCACCCGCGCGAATTCCTGCGCGACGCTGGGCTTCTCGGCGATAAAAATGCGTTTCAGTTTCCTTCCTCCGGCTCCTCAAGCGGCATGAACACCTTTGTCGCTTCGAATTTGTAGACTGTAAAATGATGGTACTCTTCTCCCGGCCCGAACACAGGTCTCGGCCACTCCGGATGGTTCACGGAATCCGGATAGAACTGGGTCTCGAAGCAGTATCCCGTGCGGAACAGATAGCGGGCGCCGCCCTTTCCGGGGGCGTGGCTCTCCTTCAGGCTGTTCCCGGTATAGAACTGCATGCCGGGAAGATCCGTATAGACCTTCAGTTTCCTGCCGGAGACCGGATCCTTGGCCTTCGCCACCAGGTTCAGCTTTCCGTCCCATCCGTTCAGGACGTAGTTATGGTCGTAGCCGTTTCCGAACTTCAGCTGGTCGTAATCCGCGTTGATATCCTGCCCGATGGGCTTCATGATGGTGAAATCCATGGGCGTTCCTTCCACCGGGGCGATCTCGCCCGTGGGGATGGATGCTTCGTCCGCAGGCGTGAAGGTGTCCGCGTTGATCCATACCAGCTGGTCGCCGATATCGCCCGCGCCGTGGCCGCGCAGATTGAAATACGCGTGGTTCGTGGGGTTGATGATGGTGGTCTTGTCAGAGGACGCCCGGTACTCGATCACCAGCTCGTCCTGGTCGGTCAGTGTGTAAGTGACAGCAAAGGTCAGGTCACCGGGATAGCCCTGGCTCCCGTCCGGGGCGAGCAGACGGAACGTCACACTGCTCCCGAGCTTCGTATCGGTCACCTCGCCGGTAAACAGTTTTTTCGCCCATTTGTCCGGTCCCGAGTGAAGATTGTTTTCCCCGTTGTTCTTCGCCAGCTGGTATTCCTTTCCCTCCAGGACAAAATGCCCCTTCGCGATCCGGTTTGCGCTTCTTCCTACACACTCTCCGCAGCTCGTCGGGTTGTTGTAGTAAGTCTCCGCGTCATCGTAGCCGAACACCACGTCCTCCATCTTCCCGTCCCTGTCCGGCACGATCATGGTGACCCAGGCGGCACCGAGGTCCGTGAAAGATGCTTCCGTTCCGTTTTTGTTGACCATCGTGTAAAGCTTCGCGGTCTGCCCGTTCTCCAGTTTTCCGAATTCTTTTACAGTTACGCTCATGATCAGGTCTCCTTTTCCTACGGCTCGGCAGGCCCTGCGGTCCTGCACATCTCACCTGGTGCTCCATATTAATAACAGGAGCTGCATTCAGCAGCTCCTGTCAGTATAACACGATTTATTTCGCCTGAATATAGCCAAGCGCGGTCAGGCACTCAGCGGATTCCACCGCGCCGCCCGCTGCGCCGCGCAGGGTGTTGTGGGACAGTCCCACGAACTTCCAGTCGTAGATGGAATCTTCGCGGATGCGGCCGATGGAGACGCCCATGCCGTTCTCGTAATTCACGTCCAGGGTCACCTGGGGACGGTTGTCCTCTTCCAGGTACTGGATGAACTGCTTCGGTGCACTCGGAAGCTCCAGCTCCTGTGCCAGTCCGCGGAACTCCCTCAGCTTCGCGATCAGCTCTTCCTTCGTGACCTTCTTTCTGAATTTCACGAACACCGCCGCAGTGTGGCCGTTCAGCACCGGGACGCGGATGCACTGGCAGCTGATGTGAGGCTCGGTCGCCGGAACGATCTCGCCGTTCTCGATATGGCCGAAGATCTTCAGCGGCTCCTTCTCGCTCTTCTCTTCCTCGCCGCCGATGTAGGGGATGATGTTGCCCACCATCTCGGGCCAGTCGCCGAAGTTCTTGCCTGCCCCGGAGATCGCCTGGTAAGTGGTGGCGATCACTTCGTAGGGCTCGAACTCCTTCCATGCGGCAAATGCCGGCGTGTAGCTCTGGATGGAGCAGTTCGGCTTCACAGCGACGAAACCGCGCTCTGTGCCGAGGCGCTTTCTCTGGTCATGGATGATCTCATAGTGCTCCGGATTGATCTCCGGAATGACCATGGGGACATCCTTTGTCCAGCGGTGCGCGCTGTTGTTGGAGACCACGGGGGTCTCGTGCTTCGCGTAATCTTCCTCGATGGCGCGGATCTCGTCCTTGGACATATCCACCGCGGAGAAGCAGAAATCCACCTGTGCCGCGACAGCAGCCACCTCGTTGACATTGACGACCTTCATGCTCTTATACTTTTCGGGCATGGGGATATCCAGCTTCCAGCGGCCGCCGACCGCTTCCTCGTAAGTCTTGCCAGCGCTTCTGGGGCTGGCGGCCAGGACTGCGACATCAAACCAGGGATGGTTCTCGAGAATGGTCAGGAAACGCTGTCCCACCATTCCGGTTGCGCCCAGGACCGCAACCTTCAGCTTCCTATCGAGTTTCATCTCACTTTACCTCGTATTTCGCGACTACTTTCTCAAATGCCTCGTCTTCGCCGTTAAAGCGGACGGTCAGCGGTTTCGTAAGGTCAAGGCCCAGCATGCCCAGGATGGACTTTCCGTCCACAAGGACACGGTCATAAAAGACATCGATGTCGAACTTGCAGTTCTCCGCAGCCTGAACGAACTCTGTCACTTCCTTATTTCCCAGGAGCTTCACTTTCTTCTCAGTCATTGTTCTTCCTTCCCTCGCATTTTGCGGAGACGCCTCCAGTATGAAAACGTCTGTTTAAAGATGTACACACCTTACCATGTTCTCAGGAAACCTTCAAGGGGCATCCTGCGTTTTATCTTAATTATACCGTGACGACGCGGATCATGTTGGTGTTTCCGCTGACGCCCAGCGGCACGCCCGCGGTCAGGACCACCTGGTCGCCCTTGCTGCAGAAGCCCGCCTTCTTCGCGGCGTCGATGGCAGAGTCGAACAGCATCGCCTCTGTGCTCTCCTCCGGGATAAAGAGCGGCGTCACGCCAAACATAAGATTCATCTGGCAGGCGTAGGTATGGTTCACCGTGCACGCCACGATCGGGCAGTCCGGACGGTATTTCATCAGCCGGTTCGCCGTGAATCCAGTCATGGTGACAGTCACGATGGCCTTCGCCCGGATATCTTCAGCCACGGTGCAGGTGGCGTGGGAAATTGCGGTAGTGCTGTCCGTCTTCTCACCGGAAGCGATCTTCTGGCGGAACAGACGGTAGTCCATATCCTTTTCCGTGCGCCGCGCGATCATGTCCATGGTATGGACCGCTTCCAGCGGATATTCGCCCGCGGCGGTCTCGCCGGAAAGCATGATGGCGGTGGTTCCGTCATAGATCGCGTTCGCGACGTCCGTCGCCTCGGCGCGGGTGGGCCGCGGATGATGCATCATGGAATCCAGCATCTGCGTGGCGGTGATAACGATCTTGCCCATTTTGTTCGCGTGCTCGATCAGCTTCTTCTGGATGACCGGGACCTCTTCAAAGGGGACCTCGACGCCCAGGTCGCCTCTGGCCACCATGACGCCGTCCGCCGCTTCGAAGATCTCTCCCATGTTCCTGACGCCCTGCAGGCTCTCGATCTTCGCGATGATCTTCATCTTGCTGCCGAAGCTGTCAAGGATCTTCCGGATCTCCCTGATATCGTCCGCCGTGCGGGTAAAGGAAGCGGCGATATAATCGTAGCCCATCCTGCAGCCGAACTCGATATCGGAGCGGTCCTGCTCACTGATAAACGGCATGGAAAGATCCGCATCCGGGACATTCACTCCCTTGTGGTTGGATACCGGTCCGCCGTTGACGACGGTACATTCGATCCTGTCCGCGCTGACCTTCTCGACCTTCAGCTCGATGAGGCCGTCATCGATCAGGATGCAGCCTCCTTTCTTCACGTCCTTCGGAAGATCCTGGTAATTGACGAAAGCCTGTTCCCGGTCTCCTTCCACCTTCTTCGTGGTCAGCGTAAATTTCTGACCCTTCTCCAGCATTACCTTGCCGTCCTTGAAATCTCCCAGACGGATCTCCGGACCTCTGGTATCCAGAAGTGTTGCTACCGGAAGATTCAGTTCCCTTCTGATCTTCACGACTCTGTTGAATTTTGCTTCGTGCTCTTCATGTGTTCCGTGGGAAAAGTTAAACCGCGCGACATCCATACCGGCCTTCATCAGCTTTTCCAGCATTTCCTCACTCTCGCTGGCCGGTCCGATGGTGCAGATGATTTTTGTTTTTCTAACCATATATTCAGATAACTCCTTTCAAAACAGGAATGAATTTGTCCCTGTTAAGTCCGGGAGTATAGCAGAGCTTTTTCCGGATTGCAAGACCTTTTTTCTTATGTTACTCTTTACAAATACTTTCAAAAGCGAAAAAAATTGTAAGAGTTTACATTTTCAGGAGACATTTCCAATGGAAAAGATCAGTAAAGAATTCCGCATCACCCTGGGAGATTTCCGCCAGGCTTCCTACTATGCCCTCGCGGTCCGGAACAGAGTCGCTTTCCGCATCGCTGCCGGTGCCCTCTGCTTCGGTGTTTGCTATCTTGTGATCTCCGCCATCGGGATCACGGTCCTTCATCCTGTGATCCTCTTTGTCGCCGCGGCCTACCTGGTCTGGGTCCTCATCATGCTGGGACAGGAAGAGGTCCGCATCCGGAGCTACGTCCGCTCCAAAGACTGCCTGATCGGATACCAGAGCCAGTTCACCATGGAAGGAAACCGGATCCGCATACGCATCCCGGAAAAAAACATCACTGCGGACCTGACTGTGAACCGACTTGTCTATGCCATCGAGCTCAGTGCGCTCTTCCTTCTCTATACCACAGCAGAAAACGTATACCTGGTGCCACGGCGCGTCTTCACGGAAGCGGAGCTCCGGACGATCCGCGGCACCCTCAGAAAGCAGCTGCCCGGTCGTTTCACCACCAGGTACTGATCAGCGAAAAGAAAGATCCGGAACCCAGGAAAGGGTTCCGGACTTTTTCTTTCTATCCATTTTTATTGTTTTTTGTCCTTGTGCTGCAGATGGTTCGTCACGACCACCAGGGCGATCATCGCGATGCCGGCGATATCCGTGACGGTTCCCGGAATG
>Ga0256407_10012021_pt1 | contig 11854 bp, 10 predicted proteins | sample RumenRJG_04DNA_FD_193489 | JGI IMG/M metagenome (GOLD analysis project Ga0256407, IMG submission 193489) | Bovine rumen microbial communities from Lethbridge, Alberta, Canada - RJG_04 | ecosystem: Host-associated > Mammals > Digestive system > Stomach > Rumen | place: Canada: Alberta... | reverse complement strand
TTATTACACAGATTTTGCTGTCAGATCATTCAGGATATATCTGTGTATGATGATATTTGCTTGTGTAAATAAAGCAACATTTATCTTCCTTCAAGCGATGGGAAAAGCAGTTGAATCGACCGCACTGTCTATAATCAGAGAAATCGTTTTCGGTGTAGGATTCGCACTATTACTTCCGGTATTTTTGGGATTGGACGGTGTTCTTTTTTCTATGCCTGTTTCGGATATCCTGACATTTACAATTGCATTGTTCCTTATCGTCAGGACATATAAAGAAATCGACAGAGCAGATGATCGTAATATTATTGTAAAAGAAATGCAAAAATAGTAATCTTAAAAGTGAGGGAAAACATATTGATGTAAACCGCAGTGCATTATCCCGTGAATTCGGACGAATGCAGGACGAGGGGATTCTTGTAATTGACAAAAACAAACTGAGAGTTGACTTTTGAATATACAGCGTAAAAGCCGTGGGTGTTTTGATAAAAAGCAGGGTACTCAGTCACAAAAAACGAGTACCCTGCCACACTTATTCTCCTTGTCCGTTAATTTCTTCCCTGAGTTCCTGCTTATACTTATAATAAGTATTGTGTGTTATTCCCAGAAGCTTCATACATTCCTGATCGTTTAGCGTTCCGCCAAAAGCCTTGGAGTATTTGCGAATTCCTTCCTTAGCCGCAACGCTTTTCTTCGTCCTAAGCCTTGATCCTCGTTTCTGACCGATCTGCTTGCCCTTGAGCCGTGCGGTTTCAATCCCTTCTCTCGTTCTCTGGTGGAGATCGGAAACTTCTTTTTCGGATTGCTCAAAGGCAATGATGATCTGTTCCTTCGCAAGTTCCATCAGATATTCATTGATAGCCTTCAATATAATATCCGTTTTTGTCCCTGTCATTCGTATGTTGTTTGACATGGCTTTTTTGTATGTAGTGGTATTGATGTGCGGCTCTTTCAGAAAAACCAGCTCAACACCCTTGTCATACAATTCCTGATATATCTGAAAACCAACCTCGGCGTTACGGCTCATTCTGGAAACGCTGTCAAAAACAATAACATCTCCAGACTTAATGATCTTCAGAAGCTGTTCAAATTTCTTTCGTCCGTCTGTTTTTGTTCCGGTATAAGTTTCCTGCCAGATCTCCGCCTTGGGATATGCCTTCAGAATATTGCGAATTTGTCTTTCGATATTCTGTTTGCTTGTTGATATGCGGCAGTAACCGTAAATCATGTTATCAGCCTCCTTGCTGTTGTATTACTTTAAGCGATCGTTTAATTTAATACTAAAAATCCCCTCCAAACATATTGCTTGGAGGGGATTTTTTATACTATTCGTAATAACGTTTATTTTGATACTGTTTTGATGGAGGAAAACACACAAAGACAAGGTGTCCTGCGCTGAAAGCGTCATAAAAGGCTTATATAAGCCCATAAAGCCCCTTGTGGATGCGAAAAGGTAAAATTACCCTCCGAAGGGGTAAAGGCACATTACAGGGCCTCTATAGGCTTGTAATGGAAATATGCTGCTTCAGTCGTCCCAGTCTTCATCAAGAACAGAAGTCGATTCGTATTCGGCAATGTCGTATGAAGGTGGATATCCGGCTATTTGATCCATTTCCTGCCGCTCTTTTCTCTGTCTTTCCGCATCGCTGCAAATTATCCGATAGAAATAGCTGAAACGATCACGGATCTTCCTCTTTTTCTCGATCTCAAGTAATTTTAGATATGTCTGCTCAAAATATACTTTCACAGCCTTGTCGTGTATAAATGTTTTTGCAAATTGGTAAGCTGACTGTATTTCCTCACGAGTGAACTCATAGTTGCATACCTTATACAACTGAGAGATAATATCCGTCCCATCGACGAATTCGGCTTCAATATTTGCAGTATTATCGAGATTTTTTTGAATATCGGTAAATGATAACTGATTTGTTCCGTCCTCGCTCTGAACGTTTAGAGCTAAGGGTTCGGGCTTGGGTTGCTGGGTGATAAACTCTTCAAGTGTGAGTTTGTCCACATAGTTCTCGTTCTTCTCAATATAGAATATGATAGACAGCCATTTACCACCTTTTCCGACTCTGCCACGTTCATAAGTATAGCATATATCCGTTGTTTCTTTCAATGCTTGTTGGCAACTATCGAGGACACGAACCCGAAAGCGTTCCCAACGGTCGTACTCCTTTGCCGATATGCCGAGAAGTTCCCGAATCTCTTTAACAGTCAGCTCACGTTTTCCTACCCCCTCATACTGTTTTAGTATCTCGTACATACGCACTTGATTAGTGCTTTTAAGACGTAGAGCGTTCCACAACTCATACTTGAAATATCGGTTCTTAAAATCGAACATAAGTGGTAGAGCATCGTCATGAGCATCAAACTCTACATACCATTCGTTTTGTTCGTTCTTTTCAATCTTTGCCCTTTTGAATAGTTGAAATGCGGTATATCCCGAACCTTTCTCGTTCGGAATCTCAACTATCTGTTGCATGATATGCCGAATTGTATACTTGAAATGGGTTATATTCATATCATATCCAAGTCCCATTATACGCCTAAAATCGTCCAGAGGGAAGCGCACTACTCTCGTAGACTTGTCCCAAGGATTTATCTTGGAGAGATAAATGCTGAAAAATCGCAGTTCTTGCAAAGTCATGTTATTGCTTCTCAGCTCATTGAGAACATTTCGTTTCTCTACTATCGCAGTTTCAAACAGTTCGGACATAGTTATCACCTCGATAATAGTATAGCGTCTAAAAGCAACATTGTCAAGGATATGTTGCTTATTACGGAAATCAATGTTGCTTATTACGGAAATCAATGTTGCTTATTACGGAAATCAATGTTGCTTATTACGGAAATCAATGTTGCTTATTACGGAAATCAATGTTGCTTATTAAATCTGAAAACCCGCATAAATACTGTACTTTTCAAAACCGAAATCATATATTAAATCATATATTAAATCATTTTATTAATCATCTATCAAATAAATCAAAAACCAAATAAATTTATCTAAGAAAATTTCCCCAAAATTTCTTACTATTTCTCCTTGATGAACAGAGAAATATAGAAAATTATCTTCTTCTTTTCCTCCTCAAAGCTGTGTCTATTTTGCTTTGGTTGTCTTCCTTGAATGCTATGTTATATTGTCCCTCCTGATCCTTGCCGTCTGTATTTTTACTGAATACGGCAAATTTGTCTTCGCCTACACTTTCAGCAAGCTGCTCTACCTGTTCTTTGGACAAGGTACGGTATTTCATTTTCTGACTGCGGATCAGAGCTTCGGCTTTCAGTAGCTTATTAGACGTTCTGTAAAAGCTCATCTTTTGTTCAACTACTTTGCAGAGCCTGCTGCTGATGACTACTCAATAACAATAGGCGGGGATGAGTGGGAAGCTGTTAATTCCGAGTATGGGAATAAAGCGGCAGCCAAAACAAAGCAAGCCAAAAAGAGCAACCCATAAACAAATGCAGGCAACAGCTTTACAGCAAAATAAGAGAGTATCTGACATCGGCAGGCTTTAATGCTTGCCGATGTTTCGTTTTATGATTCGGAGAGTGCAGCTGCCGATCAGAGCAGGAGTAGCCACGGGGCATTTTTGTATCGGTGAGCAATAGCGATTTGTTTTCACTAACAAGCGATTTTGTACGTACAATGTATATACAAAATCTTAGCTTGCGTACTTCCCAGAAGTACCGCTAATTCCTTGCGTACTTCCCAGAAGTACCGCTAATTCCTTGCGTACTTCCCAGAAGTACCGCTAATTCCTTGATGCAGTCACAAGAAAAAGTGAGAGCCTGTAAAAGGAGAAAAAACACTATTCTTTTACAGGGCATAACAGCACCGACAGCAGCAGAGAGCAGACCCAAAAACGGAAGTAACAGGCTTATAGCTCTACAATGCCCCTGATAGCGTCATACGAGCCCGTACAGCGATTTAATTCCGTGAGGGGTATAATTACCCTCTTTGATTTATAACGCCGTGTAGGGGCTTATAGGGCGCTTCTGAGCGATTTTATTTTTTGCCGGTGGTATCATGGTGAATTTTGTAATTTCTCAACTGCTGTGGTCAGCCTGTCGATCTTGTTTTCCAAGCTATGAAAAGAATGGTCATCGATGTTGTAAACTTCATTGAGTATCTGCTGTAAAAGCCCGATAACCTTTTTCAACTCCTCGCTGACTTTCAGCAACATTTCTTTACTGACATACTTTGTGGAATTAGCGACAGCAGTGATCTGATTGATATTAACGCCGATCTTGTTTATCTCAGTGATGAGCTGCGGCATCTTTTTGGCAACAACAATTCTTTGATTTTGGGACAGCGTAATCAGATAGTTGGCTACGCTTTGATTAGCAAGTTTCGCCTTTTCTTCGATTTCTTTCTTTTCTGTTGGTGATACTCTTATGAAAATGCTGTGCGTTCTGTTTTCTTTTTCTTGCATTCTTTCATTGTCACCTCTGTTTGGAATGGATAAAAACTTCTTTTTGGGAAGCTGACAAACCGGGGGAGAAGCTGACCTCCGCAGGAGGTCGCAAGCAGAGATTTTGTGTCCACAATGTGTCCACAAATCAGCTTGGCGGTGAAATCCCCACACCCCTAACGACTTTCGCCAATTTTCAAAAATTGAGCAAAAGTCAAAATCGCTCCGCTCACCAAAAACGAAAAAACCGCAAAAGCTACGAATACGACTTCTGCGGTTTTTTGAAAAATGAAAAGACCGGCAGGAACAGAAAAACGCAAAAGGGGCTGTCGCACAAGCGTAAAATAAACGCTGTGTGGCAGCCCTGATATTTTTCTATAAATGAATATAAGCATAAAATTTCAATAAAATAGAATAAATTATGAAACATTAAAATAAAAAATGGCACGACAAAAAGACGTAACAGAATTACGCCAATTTTTCCGGTGTGCAATTTTTGAAATTTAAAATTTAAGCAGTAGTTTTTAAATCAAACAGATAATTTCCCATTCGATCAGATTGAATTTTTCTGTGAAGCTTGTTAATGTTATGTGCCATAGCTAAAAGAATACTTTCGGCAGTTACATTCTGCTTTCCTCTGCTAAGATATCTGCGGAATCCCATATCCTGTTTGATATTACCAAAGGAGCCTTCCACCTGAATACTGCGGTTCATTCGCAGCTGACAACCTTCTTCACTGATGATTCTTTCCAGATCTTCTTCTCTGCACTTCATAAACTTTTTTGAAACCTGAAGAACTTTGTTTCTTTCTTCAAATGGTATCTTGCAGTTGTTTCCTTTGATACAGTCTCTTTTAAAAGGACAATCTGAACAGTCATCGCATTTGTAGACTGTGAACTCTCTTTTGTATCCTGTTTTTGTTTTGCTGTTTCTGACATACTGTTTGCTGAGTATTCTTTGATTTTTGCAAATATAACAATCTGAATCCTCAATATATTCCATGTTTTCGACACGGCTGATATCGTTTCTGTATTTTCTTGTTTTTGATATTTCATAATTTGCTGGTTTGATAAACGAAAGCTGATTGTTTTTCTCTAAGAATAAATAGTTTTCCTCGCTTTCATAGCCCGCATCCGCTATTATCTTTTGGTATTTAAAACTAAGATGTTCTTCCATGGTTTTAATAAACGGAATAAGTGTTGTTGTATCTGTTGGCTGTGGTCCGATGGTCAGCCAGACTATATATTCAGAGTCCACTCCATGCTGTAAATTATATGCTGGTTTTAATTGACCATTCAGCATAGCATCTTCTTTCAACCGCATAAATGTTGCATCTTCATCTGTCTTGGAATAACTATTACGCTTTCCGCATTTGTACAGCTTCTGCGTATATTCCTTCAGCTTGTCCATGTATTTTTCAAGAAGTTCTATGCTTTTCTGAACCGGGTGTTTTCTTTTTCCGATACCATGGACAAATACAACTTTTTCCTGCTTCTTTAACGCATATAGTTTTTTGCGAAGTCTTTTTACATGCTTCAGATGTACTTCATTTCCGTAAATTATTTTTATCCCGTATTCTTCTTCACAGCTTTGTACTAAAGCTGCAATGTTTTCCAATAGTCTCGCAAGATTCTTTGTAACTGCTTTTTTCCAGACAAACGTATATTTATTTGCACACGATTCAATTTTTGTACCATCCACAAATAAATTTTTTCCGGATATTTCTCCGATCTCAAACAGGAACTCGCTCATCTGTGCTAATAATTTTTCTGCACACAGAGAAAAGTGCAGACTACGGAATCTTGCTATTGTTGAATGATCCGGTGCAGGATTATCCTCCAGAAGATACATGAAATTGATGTCTCGTTTGCATCTTGTTTCTATTGCTCTGCTCGAATACTCCCGATTCATATATCCGTATAGCAATATCTTTAAAAGCTGTCTCGGTGTTGCCTGATTTTCCCTTATTCTTTCATAAGTGGAATACAAGTCAGTCAAATCCATTTCCTCCACATACTGACTCAGCAACATGACCGGATCACTTTTTTCTATTTTCAATTCTATTTCAAACGGAAATTTCAGTTGCTTTTCTATTCCGTTTGTTGTATAATCTTTTTGTAAATAGTTGTGTTTGAGCATACTTCTATTTTACACCAACAGTCGGATTTTTTCATAGTCCGGCTGTTATTTTTTTATAAAAAATTTCAGAGCTGCCGCTTTCTTAGTGCGACAGCCCCTTGGCTTTTTGTCGATAGGGTATCAACTACACCATTATACCACACCCACACCGCCCACGGCTACCCTTTTTCGCAAGTTTCTTCATTCCTACCTTTTCGTAAAGTGCGATGAGGTTGGTTTTTGTACATGCTCTTGTCGTAATAGATAAATATGAGTATGACACTTCGGGCAATTTTACGAAATCATATAACAGCCTTGCATTCTGTTTTTCACTTTTGTATAATAAAACTATGGCATAAGTGCGCAGTATGCCATACACAACTGAATATGACAGTATGGGCAATTTAAGTATACTATGATATGTTTACGCTTATTGTCAGGGCAATCCGGTCAGCCTGCTTGACCCGTTCGGACTGAACCCTCTGCTTAATTGGGACTGGAACGCCATTGGACACGGTGCTCTTGATCTGTTGGGAATGATACCCGGAGTAGGTTTTGTTGCGGATGTGGCTAACGGTATCTGGTATTGCGCCGAAGGCAAATACTTTGAGGCAGCAAGCAGCTTTGTATCGGCGATACCCGGTGCGGGAGATGCGATCGGGCTGGCAGCAAAGGGCATAACAGGCTGTACCAAGGCGTCCAAAGCGATCAAATATGCTACAAGACTTGCAGGAAAAGCCGGAAACTGTGCGTTGAGTGCGTATAGTACCGGTAAGCAAATTTGGGGCATGTGGGACAAATATGTCTTCAAGGGTGAATCTTGGAGCAATGAATCTTGGGGAGAACTGTTAGGCGTAACTGTTTCAAGTGTTTCCACAGCCAGCTCCGCTAAGGGAATTGTAGCTGATCTGCGTAACTATAGCTATGTCAAGCATGATATTCTCACCTCGCAGTGCTTTGTTGAGGGTACGCTTGTAGTTACCGAAGACGGCGACAAGCCTATCGAAGAGATCAAAGTGGGCGACTATGTATACTCAACAAATCCGGAAACGGGCGAAAGTGAGTATAAAGAGGTTCTCCGCACCTTCCGCAAGGAATCCGATGTACTTATCCACATCTTCGTAAACGGCGAGGAAATAGAAACAACTCCCGTTCATCCCTTCTGGGTCGAAAATGAGTGGGTAGCGGCAAAGGATCTTGAAGCCGGCGATATCCTTACTCTTGCAGACGGTACTATCGCCCCTGTTACAGACACCTACGGTGAGAAGCTTGCTGAACCTGTTATTGTTTATAACTTCGAGGTTTCCGATTTCCATACCTATTATGTTACTGACACCGGTGTGTTAGTGCATAATCAGCAAAATCCATTGTCTTGTGGAAAAACAAGTTCTAATGTCAAGCAACCTGATACCAAAGTTGATGAAACTGAAGTGATAATGTGTAAAAATCCACATAGAAATGGAACAGAGGGACATTGGGAAACTATTCTTGATGAAGCAGAACGAATGAAAGAAACTGGTGATTATTCAAAAATATATGTCAATAAAGGGATTAGAAATGAAATTCCAGGTGCCGCTCATAATAATAGACCAGATATCATGGGGGTTAGAAGAGATAGCAAACTTATTGATCAGGTAGAAGTTCCGAGTAAAACTGATAGTATTTCTGCATTGAGAAATAGGATGAATACTAATAAAGCTATGATGGGTAATAGAGCGGGTTCTACTAGAATTGCACAAATACATAGTTCATATAAAAAATAAAAGATTGGTGGAGTGAAAATGGAAGAGCAAACAGTATCATTTTTACTGTACACTGATTTGATTAATGATTTTTTTGATTGGCGAGGCTGGTATTTTTCTTCAAAAGAGATTATTCAGAATGTTGGATATTCTTGTAATTATATAGCGGTAGAAAGTCAACACTTTCATTCTGGGAAAGTACTTCTGCTTAGAAGAACCGAAAAAAGACTGTTGAATGAAATTAATAGTGGCAGTAGAATAGACAATATTCAGATCATGTTTTTGCCTCCTAATTATACTACCGCTGTATTTGATTATGAGATACAAATAATTAAATACAATGACTTTATTATGCTTACTGTAAATAAACACGATTTTAATAAAGTGAATATTAATATGTTTATTTCAGAAATGGAGAAATACATTTATGTTACTTATTGGGAAATTTTTGAAATGAGTAGATATGAAACACCTCTTCTTTATGCTGCAAAAGACAATCCGAAATCATTCTTCAAATCTTTAAAAGTGCTCAGTACAGGTTAATGACATTGTTTTAGTGTAACGACCTTTGCAAACGGGGAGACTAGTATACCTATTAGAGTCTGTTTAAAATCTTTTGGAAAACCTTTTGGAGTTAGTCGGAATTGCAGGACTTTACCTATTGAAGTACAGTATGTGCTAATAATACATGATTCTTAACATCATATATTGACACCTATGTAGCAATAAAAGAGGAAAGTCCTATTCTTCCGACTAACGCCAATCTTTTTGGAACGCTATCGGACACGGCGCTCTTAATCTGTTTGGAATGATACCCGGAGCAGGCTTTGTGGCAGATGTTGTTAACGGTATCTGGTATTGTGCCGAAGGTAAATACTTTGAGGCGGCAGGCAGCTTTGTATCGGCGATACCCGGCGCAGGAGATGCGATCGGACTGGCGGCAAAGGGCATAACAGGCTGTACCAAGGCGTCCAAAGCAATCAAATATGCTACCAGACTTGCAGGAAAAGCCGGAAACTGTGCGTTGAGTGCGTATAGTACCAGTAAGCAAATCTGGGGTATGTGGGACAAATATGTCTTCAAGGGTGAATCTTGGAGCAATGAATCCTGGGGAGAACTGTTAGGTGTAACGACCTCAAGTGTTTTCACAGCCAACTCTGCTAAGGGAATTGTAGCTGATCTGCGTAACTATAGCTATGTCAAGCATGATATTCTCACATCTCAGTGCTTTGTTGAGGGTACGCTCATCGTCACCGATGAGGGCGATAAGCCGATTGAAGAGATAAAAGCAGGCGACTTTGTATATTCCACCAACCCCGAAACGGGCGAAAGTGAGTATAAAGAGGTTCTCCGCACCTTCCGCAAGGAATCCGATGTACTTATCCACATCTTCGTAAACGGCGAGGAAATAGAAACTACCCCTGTACATCCCTTCTGGGTAGTAGATCAGTGGGTATCTGCAAAGGATCTTGAAGCCGGTGACATCCTTACTCTTGCAGACGGTACTACAGCTCCTGTTACAGACACCTACGGCGAACAGCTTGATGAACCGGTTATTGTTTATAACTTTGAGGTTTCTGACTTCCATACCTATTATGTTACTGACACCGGCGTGTTGGTGCATAATATGAGCGTTGATAAACTTGGTAATGGAAGTTGCGGTCGAACAAAAGTATCGTCTGATGTTCCTAAGACAAAGAAGGGTAAGATAAAAGAACAAAAACTTCCGACTGAAGGAAAAATAAGATATGTTCCTCCTAAAAATTGGAAACCATCACAAGACTTGCCGACTCAAAAAGTTGGAAATAGAAACGGATTTGTTGACAAATTTGACAATGTATGGGTTCAAGGACCTTCAAGAACACGTGGACAGACCTTTGAATGGGATGTTCAGTTGTCTAAAAAGGGACAAGAGCAAATAGGCTGGTTGACTAGGGACGGATCACATGCCAATGTTTCTTGGGATGTAAGAATAACACACAAATAGGAGGAGTTATAATTACTATTTCAATATTTATTTATACTCGAGATAATCACTATGCGGAAATAATAACTCACGAAGTTATGGAAAAATTGGGAATTGTTGATAAGTTCAAATGTACCATTGAACCTTATTGGAAATTTGAGGATATGGTTATTTCAGTTGTAGAACTTGATAACAATTTTTTTCTTAAAGATGAACGATTAAAACTAATTGCTGAAAAATGGGAAAGATATCCCCAATTTATTATAACATCAAACACGATTATTGATAATATAATAAAGATTTCCGATGTAGCTATGATTGACATTTGGATGACTAATTAAAGTTTAGTTTTCAATTGATTCCGATGGGATATGATATCATTTATCTTATCCTGTCGGAATCGAACTCGATGCCTACAGTACAGCAACTCAAATTTACAGTTTGTGGGACAAGTATGTCATCAGGGGTGAATCTTGGGGCAATGATTCTTGGAAAGAAGTGCTGGGAGTAGTTTCCTCAAGTGCTTCGATGGGGATTTCTGCCAAAGGAATAGCTGATGATATACGCAATTACAGCAATGTCAAGCACGATATTCTCACATCTCAGTGCTTTGTTGAGGGTACGCTTGTAGTTACCGAAGACGGCGGCAAGCCTATTGAAGAGATCAAAGCAGGCGACTATGTTTACTCTACCGACCCCGAAACGGGCGAGAACGAGTATAAAGAAGTCCTTCGCACCTTCCGTAAAGAGTCCGATGTAATTATCCACATCTTCGTAAACGGTGAGGAAATAGAAACAACTCCCGTACATCCCTTCTGGGTAGTAGATGAGTGGGTATCCGCAAAGGATCTTGAAGCAGGCGATATCCTTACTCTTGCAGACGGAAGTCCGAAATTTGCTATGATCTCTACTCTTGCCGGTGCAGTTATCAATATGATGCTTGACCCCCTGTTTATCTTTGTTTTCAGATGGGGAATGATGGGCGCAGCAGTTGCAACAATCATCGGTCAGATAATAACAGCTGTTCTGGCGTTCTGGTACCTTCTGAATATGAAGCTTGTAAAGCCCTCAAAGCATGATCTGAGGATAAATGCGTATATAGTAAAACGAACGCTTATACTTGGTCTGACAAGCTTCCTTTCACAAATTTCTCTTGTGGCTGCAATGGCTGCGATAAATAATATGATCCGTGAGTATGGAGCAACAGACCCTGTTTTCGGGTTGGAACAGTATGCTCAGATACCGATGGCAGTGGTAGGTATAGTTATGAAGTTCTTTCAGATCGTCATTTCCGTTGTTGTGGGAATGGCGGCAGGCTGTATTCCGATAGTAGGATTCAATATGGGTGCAGGACTTAAAAGCCGTGTGCGTGAGCTGTTCACAAAGCTGCTCATAGCAGAAGCCTGTGTAGGAGCTGCTGCACTTCCTATTGTAGAGCTGTTTCCCCAGTTTTTATACAGATATTCGGTGCGGCAAATGAAAGCACTTATTACACAGATTTTGCTGTCAGATCATTCAGGATATATCTGTGTATGATGATATTTGCTTGTGTAAATAAAGCAACATTTATCTTCCTTCAAGCGATGGGAAAAGCAGTTGAATCGACCGCACTG
>Ga0256407_10012014_pt1 | contig 11860 bp, 7 predicted proteins | sample RumenRJG_04DNA_FD_193489 | JGI IMG/M metagenome (GOLD analysis project Ga0256407, IMG submission 193489) | Bovine rumen microbial communities from Lethbridge, Alberta, Canada - RJG_04 | ecosystem: Host-associated > Mammals > Digestive system > Stomach > Rumen | place: Canada: Alberta | collected... | reverse complement strand
CTATATGATTACTTATTATTAATGATTATTTCTCATTTGGATCAAATGAGTATTCTGGACCTAAATATTTTTTATATATTTCTTCGTATTCTAATTCTTTTTTAATTATACTTATTCCATTTAAAAAAAATAACCATTTTGGCATTCCTGCTATTGTTTCTTTCATTATTAACCAATCATTTTCTTCTGTTTGATAATGTAATTTTTTCATATTTGATTTTAATTGTATATTTTGAATTAATGCTACTGTTATATTTAATAAACCTTTTATTACTAACATTAAGTAATTTCCTAGGAAAATACGAGTAAATGATAAGGAATCATCTAATCTAAATTCTGGGAATATTGATTCTCCTATTTCTGATTTTTGCATTTCATTTTCTTTTTTATTGTAAACTTTACGATAGTAGACACTTAATTTTTTATATAACCAAATTGAATATATTAATATTAGAAGTGTGTAAAAAAATATTAGAGAAAAATATTTATTTTTGAAATAAGATAGGAAAATCAATGTATATTTTTTTATTAAATCCCAGGCTCCTTGAAAAAAATTTCCTATTTCCATTTTTTTTCTTTTTATGATGACGTAGATATATTTTTTTAATTTTTAATTTTTAATTTTATTATTTTTTTTAAATAAAATGTTTGATGAGAAAAATTTACTTTTGTTTAATTTATTTGTGAAAAATCAATCACAGAAAGATTTAATTTTGTATTTAATGAATATTGATTTTTCATATAAAATAAAAAATCAATATCCTGAATTATATTTAAAAAAATTTGAATTAAATGATTTAATTGAAATAAATTTTAATATTATTTCTGGAATTAAAATAAAGAAAAAATATTTGAATCAAATTCAAAATTTTTCAACTGAAGAATTTGAAAAATATGAAAAGAAATATAATAATATAATTTCAAAAAGTAATAATTCATTTATTAAAGAACCTTATTCTTATTTTTTTAATAATCAAAATAATTTAAGTGAAATAATAAAAAATAATAATAAATTAGAATTTTTTTTACATGTTCAACTTCATTTAATTTATTATATTCTTTTTTTTGAATATCATAATTTTTCTCAATATACAAAAATACAAAAACCAAAAATTTTTGAAAAATTTACATTAATAAATAATAAAATGGAAAATCATAGTATTCAAAGTAAAAAATTATTAAATATTACAATTACTTTTTTTAAAAAAAATTTCAAAAAAAATCCATATTTAATATCAACTTTAAATGAATCATCATTTGAAATTTTACTTCATTTAATAATTTTAAATTATTATTATACTAAAAAATTATCTTATAAATTGATATTAAAAGATAAATATAAAAAAATAAGAACATTTCAAACTTTAATAATGTTTAATTCTTTATATAAAAATTATGAAGAATATTCTTTTTCAGTTTCTCAAATTTTGTCTTATTTTGTAACTAAGAATTATGATAATATTCTTATATTAATTAAAGTTTTAGATATTTCTAATTTAGGAATTGATAAATGTAGAGTAGTAATGACTAAAATGTTTTCAAATAATATTATTAAAAATAATATTATATTCAATAAAGTTATTTTTAATTTTATTCAAGCTATTTTAATTATCAATAATAAAAAAAATGATGTTTTAAAAAGTTTTTTAACTGAAATTCTTTCTGGAATTTTTACTTCAAATGATGATGAAGATTATTATATTTATATATTTAAATTATTTTTTGGAAGGTTTTTAAGAAAATTTTTATATCAAATTAATATTGAAAAATGTTGTTTTGAATATAAAAATATAATAAACAAAATTAATAATGAGAATAATAATACATTATTTTTATCAGAAAGATTTTGTAATTATATTTATTATATTAATACTTATTATCCTGTTTATATTCAAAAAATTTTTCCTAAAATTATATTTGTTTATCATAATTCTTTTAATTGTTTATTTTCTATTTTGAATTCATTTAATACTAAATCAAGTTTTTATTATGAAAATATTCAAAATGAAAAAATTTTTAAATGGAGAAAAACAATTATTTCATATTTATTAATGAATTTTAATTATATTGATAATGAAACTTTAATGAATAAGATATTTAATTATTATACAAAACCTAAAATCAAGATGACTAATCAAAATTCTATTTTTTCATTTAAATATGATATAGAATATGATGAAGAAAATTCAAAAATAAAAATAAAAGCAATTCCAATAAAAAATTTAATTAATTATTTAGAATATTTATCATCAAATGAATATAAAATTAATTTAATTAATTCAATTAAAATAATTTTTAAAAATTTTTATCCTTTTAATAGTGTAAATTTATTATCATTATTACTTCAAAAATTATTACCTCAAGAAGAAGAGAATGAAGAAGATAATATATTTTATTTAAATGAAAATTATATTTTAAATAAAGAAGATGAAGAAGAAATAAATAAAAATATTGAAATTATAAATAATAATATATCTGAATATAAAGAAACAATGATTCAAATAATTTTTGAAAAATTTGGGAAATTAAAAGATGAAGATTTAAATAATTTAGATAATCCAAATAAAATATTATATAATATTCTATATGCTTTTTTCAAAACTGAAAATATTAAAATGATTGATTCTTGTTTAAATTGTATTTCATTTTTATATATGTCAAAAAAAGAATCATTTGAACTTGAAAATATATTTAATTATTTAAATTTATTTAATCAAATATCTGAAAAATATAAGAATGAAGAAAAACTTATGGTTAATTTAAATGAATTAAAATCAAATTTATTAGAAGCTGAAAAAGAACAAAAAAAATCAAATAAAAGTGAGGAAAATAATAATATATTAGACAATAAAATTAATAAATTAATTAAAGAAATACAAATTCAAAAAAAACAATTTAACAAAAATTATTCAATAAAAAAATTAATAGGAATTTTTAATATAAGTAATAATAGTAATAAAAGTTTAAATATTTCAATGAAATGTATTGATGAATTAATAAAATTTTTAAAAAATGAATTAATAAATTCAATAAATGACTTATTTTATTCTTCATTAATAATTAAATTATTTGTTAATATATTTCTATCTATTAAATCAAATGAATTCTTAAGAAATTATTATTTAAAATTATTTAATGAACTATTAGAAAATTTCTTAAAGAATAATTTAGAAATAAATATTCAAATATCTTCAAAATTATTTGAAGTATTAGTTAAAATAATAAAAAAATTAAAAGGTAAAACTTTTTTAATTGCTTTGAATATTTTAAAAATTTTATTTAATGTTTTTGAAAATTATAAAAATAATTTAAATTCATTATGTATAACTTCATCAATTTCAATATGTGCTTATTTAATTGAATATTCACATAATGAAATATCAAATTATATTTCAACTATTATTTTAACAGGAATTAATTATTTAAAAAGTTTATCTTCGTCAATTGAAGAAAAAAGAGCAAGTGCCTTTCTTTTATATAAAATTTTGAGTAAATTAAATGATGAAGAATTAAAAGACTTTTCAAAAAGAATTTTTGATGCTGTTAAAATTTCATATGAAAACTCAAATGATAAAGTTTTAATGTTTCATTTAATTAAATGTTTAGATTTTTATGAATAAATTAATTATTTTTTAATATATATAAATAAAACAGATTTAAAATTATAAAATTTATAATATAAAATATAATAAAATATATTCTAACTCAAAAAAATTCAAATATAATTTTAATTTATATTTATATTAAATCTTTTATATTAAAACTACAAATAGGATAAATAAATGAATTAATAAAATTTTAAATTTTAAAAACATTGAATAATTATAATTTAATGTTTTATCATCAAATATAAATTCATTACTTTTATTTTGTTTTTTATTTTGATAATCAAAACTGTTGTTTTTATAATCTGTTCTCAATTCATTTTTTGAAACAATTTGATTTGAATTTTTTTTGTCACATAAAATATATTTTTTTTCTTTCATATTGAGGCATCAATTAAATTTTGAATCTGAAAAAATAAAATATTCATTTTCTAACTTGACTTTTAAATTTGAACATTTTGAAATATTGAAAAGTAAAAAAACTATAAGAAAATTTTTAGACATAAATAGTAATATTTAAAAATTATTAATATTATATTCTAATTTTTGACTTAAATTTTGTTATAAATGAATAATTTATTTTTTTAATTATTTTATAAATTAGTAAATTAACGTTTCATAATTAATACTCATATAAATTTTTTCATTCATTAGAAAAAATACTACTTACAAATTGAATTTTAAAAATATTATTTTTTCTATATAAAAAAAAATCAATTATGGAAAAGTAAATTGATTTTAATCTAATGATTTTAATACTTCATCAACACCAGAAATTGTTTTATTTAAATGTTCAATAAATTTTTTTTGTTTTTCTATTTCTACAATAAAACTATTTTTCATTGATAATCTTGAATGTTTCATTATTTTTTTTTTCTTTATCAAATTCTTCATTATTTTTTCTTTTTCTTTATTTTTTTCATTTTGATATAATTTTTGATTAAGAGAATAAGGAGTTTCTTCATAATATTTTAATATTTCTTTTAATTTATTATATTTTTCATTTAAAGATAATATTTTTTCTTTTTCTTTTTCTAATAATATTTCCTTTCTATTTATTTCTTTTTTCATTTTAATTATTTTATTTCTGAATAAATCATATTTTGAATCTAAATCATCCATATTTAAAATTATACTTTTTTGTTGTTTTTCAGAATTTTTTAAATAAACTTCATTTTTAAATATTCTTTCCCTTAAATTTTTATTTTGTATTTTTGTTTCTTTACATTCAATTTTTGTTTGATCAATTAAATTTACTAAATCTTCTCTTTTATTAGGATCACTATTATTTGTTAATTTAGTAAAAAGACTATTATATTGATTAATTAAACTTGCTAAATATTTTTTTTGAACTAATAAATTTGATTCTTCAAAATTTCCATTTTTTATACTTTCATTTATTTTATTTTGTTCTTTGACTAATAAACTTTTTTTTATAATTGGAATTTTTTTATTTATTAAATTATTTAATTGAAAATTTAAATTTTCTAATTCTTTAATTAAATCATTATTTTCTTTTTCTAAATCTAATAAATCTTGAGTAATTTTTTTTTGTTCTGATAAATTATTTAATTTTATTTTTTTTTGAGGAAGAAATAAAGTTTTATTATTATTATAAGGAATTCCATGATTAATTTTATTTTTTTTATTTAAATGATTTTTAATATCAATTTCATTAGGTTTCATTAAAAATAATTTTTCTGAATCTTTTCTCATATTTGAAGCAGAAGAAATTCTTGGAAGAGATAAATTATTATTTCTTGATTTTTTATTATTTGAATAATTATTTTCTCTATTCAGAAATTTTGATAAACTTCTTGATTTATTATTATAACTATTTAATTGATTTAATGAAGTTATTATATTATTTGTTTTTGATAATTTAAATGAATTATTTAATTTCTCTTTTTTATTTTGAAGATTTTTTATTCTTGCTTGTGACATTATTGATTGAGGAAGAAAATTTTCAATTTTATAATTATATTTTTCTTCTTTATTTTGAATTTGTGAATTATCATTTTCTTTTTTTGATGATAATGATTCTATTATTATTTCTTCTTTTATATCTGATTCAGTTTTTATTTTTGATGGTATTTTTTTTAGTGAACTTATTCTTTTAATGTTTTTATTTTCTATATTATTTTCTTTAATATTATTGTTTATATTACTATTATTATCAATATTATTCATTTTCTCTTCATTATCATTTGAATCTTTGTTGATAAAATTTTCTTCTTCATTGTTATTATATTTTTCATCATCGTTATTATATTTTTCATTTTTTTTATTTAAATTATCTTCATCTTTATTATTTATACTTATGATTTTAATTTCTTTATTTCTTTTTTTTTCATTCTCTAATGTTTTATTAGTAATTTCTTCATTATTTTCAATATTATTACTTTTAATAATATTATCTTTATTATTTTCAATAATATTATTTTGAATATTAATATTTTTATAATTTTCAATATTATTATTTTGATTATTAATATTATTCTCATTTTCAATATCAATATTTTGAATATGAATATCTTTATTATTTTCAATATTATTATCTTTATTATTCTCTTTATTGTTTTTTGATATATCAATATTATTTATATTATTATTAATATTTTCATTTGGAATATTATTTTGAGATATATTTTTATCTTTATAATTTGTTTTAATATTAATATTAACATTACTTTCATTAATAGTGTTTTCATTAATATTATTTTCATTTGTCATATTTATAATTTCATTCACATTTTTTGTATGAGTATTATCAATATTTTCTTCAATATTATCATTAATTATATTATTATTTTTATCCTTATTTGTATTAATTTCATTATAAGAATCATTTCTAATTTTATCATGATTTTCAATAATAATATTACTATTATCATCATTTTTATTATCTTCATTTTCTTCTTCTTCATAACTTTCTTCTTTTTCAACATTATAATTTTTGATTCTTTTATCATTATAATTTTCACTTTTATCATCATAAAATGGAAATTTATTTTCATTATTTGTAATTATAGTACCATCATCTTTAAAAGTTCCATAACTTTTATCATCATCATCCATTTATTAAAAAAGTATATTTTAAAAAAAAAAAATTTTCAAAAAAAAAAAATTAAAAAAAAATATAAAACAAAACTTAAAAAAAAAATGATTAATACAAATCCTTTAGGTTATTCAACAAATCCATTTAAACTTAGTCAAATTGTATCAAAAGCAGATCCAAATCAAAGAATTCAACCACCAATTGATCAATCAAGTGATTATTTAAATAGTTTAATAACTCAATATACAAATGAAATATATCTTTTAAAAAGATATATTGAAAGAATAAATAAAGAAATAAGACAAAATTTAAATATGGAAATTCCATCAATTGATGAAGTAATGTCATCAATTTCAATAAATGATGAAAATTCAGCTTTTGATCAAAATACTTTAAATCAATTAATAAATAAAATAATTAATGTTGAATATATAAATCCTTTATTAAATTTATATGATACTCATATTCAAAATTTAGAAAATGAATTAAAATTAACAAAAGATATTTTAAAAAAAAAAGATAGTCAATTATCAGATTTAGTAAATGAAAATAATAAATTAAGAAGTGCTTTAGAACAAAGAAATATTGAATTTAAAAATTTTCTTGAAGTTAAAGTAAATTCAAATAATAGTGAAAGTATTAAAGTAATGGATTTTGAATATGTTATGAAACTTGAAGAAAGAAATAATAAATTAAGTCAAGAAAATGAAATTTTACTTAATAATTATACTAATTCTCAAAAAGAATTACTTGAATTTAAAATGAGAGTTAATAATACTTTTCAAAATAATAATAATAAAGCTTTGGCTTATGATGATTTAATTGGTAATTTTGATAGTTTAAAAAAAAATTATGATGAATTAATTGAAATTAATAAAGTTAATCAATTAAAAATGTTCGATCTTTCTGATAAAGTTGCACAACTTGAAAGTGAAAATAATGATTTAAAAGATAAGGAAGATATGCTTAATCAACAAATTATACAATTGGAAGGTTCTTTGAAATTTTATAAAGATTTTGCTGATAAATTAAATCAAAATTAAAAGAAAAATATAATTTAATAAAACAAATATTTTTTTTAAAATTTTAAATAAGTTTTTATATTTTTTTTAAAAAAATGTAAAATTTACAAATTGTAAAACATTATTATTTAAATAATATGAAAAATATTGAAAATATTCAAAATGAAAGACCATCAATTATAAATAAATTAACTCCAGATGATATTCCCAGATGTCTTAAATGTAATTTAATATGTTCTCTAAAATTAAATTATTTAAATGGTTATCCAAAGTTTCAATATGAATGTGAAAATAAACATATAGGAAATATTACATTAAAAGATTATTTAAAGGAATATAATAAATATACTCTTTCAAATGAAAAATGTAATGAATGTAATAAAAATCAAATAGAAGTTAAAGGAAATATGTTTTATTGTCTTAAATGTAATAAATTTTTATGTAATTTATGTGAAATAAAACATAGTGTAACTAATCACAATATGATATTTATTCAAAAATATGATTCAATATGTAAATTACATTCAAATTCATATTCCTTTTATTGTATTCAATGTAAAAATAATTTATGTAATTACTGCTATCTTCAACATAAATCTCATAATATAATTAATTTATCTGAATTTAATTATTCTGATGAATCAAAAAATAAATTAAAAGAAAAAATTAAAGATATTGAAAATAAAATAAATAATTTAGATATTATTAAGCAAAATATTATTTATCAAATTGATAAATTTAAAGAATTAAGTGAATTAGAAATAAAAATGTTGAAAATATTATTTTATAGTTATGAATATGAAGAAAATCAAAATAATTTAAATTATAATATTATTAAAAATTTAAAAGAGTTTGAAAATAAATCAAATATAATTCAAATATATGAAGAGATATATGATAAAAGTAATAAATATATTTTATGTGTTGGAAATTTAATAAATATTAATTTAAATCCATTTAAATATAATTTTAAAATATTAGATTATCATACTGATATTATAACATATATTGATAAATTAAAAGATGGAAGATTAATATCTTGTTCTGCAGATAATTCATTAAATATATATAAAAATAATACTTATGAACTTCAATTATCAATTAAAGAACATTCAGATTGGATTTTTTCTTTTACTCAATTAAAAGATGAAAGAATAATAACATGTTCTGGTGATAATACAATGAAAATAATTAAATTAATTGGAGAAGATAAATATAAAATTGATCAAATATTAAAAGGACATGATAATGATGTATGTAAAATAATTGAAATAAAAGAAAATGAATTAATTTCAATATCAAGAGATAAAACAATGAAAATATGGAAATTAAATAATGAAAATATATTTGAATGTATATTAAATATTTATTTTCAAAATTCAGCAAATTGGTATATTAATATTTTAAAAATAAATGAAAATGAATTTGTAACTTCATCAAGTAAAGATAAATGTATTAAATTTTGGAATTCAAATAATTATTCATATATTACAACTATTAATAATATTGAAATTAATTTTGGATTCAAAATAATGTGTTTATTAGAAAAAGATATATTATGTATTGGAGGAGATAATTCAAAAGGATTTTATTTAATTAAAATATCAAATCATCAATTAATTAAAAATATTATTGGTCCTAAAATAATATTTTGTATTAATAAATGTTTAGATGGTTTATTATTATGTTCAATTATTGATATAAATGAGAATCATAGTCTTATAAAATATAAATATGAAAACCAAAATTTAATAAAAATTGCTGAAAAGGAAAAAGCACATGATAATGATATTAATTCATGTGTTGAATTAAATGACTGGATAATTGCTTCTGGAGGAGATGATAATTTAATAAAATTATGGGAATATTAACTATATTAATATAATTATTTAATATAATTTTATTTTACTTATTATTTATTAATTAATTTATTTAATTGAAATTCTTGTTTTAAAATAATTTTTTGAATTTTGAATCAGAATTTTTTAAAATAATAAATGTTGGATTTATATTTTTAATATTTTATATTATTAATTATAAAAATAAAGTAATATTTACCATTTTCAAAATAAAATCAATTTTTTATGATAATAAATAATTAATTAAATTTTTAAAAAATAAACATTAAATAAATTTATTAAAAAATCGACATCAAAAAATAAGAAAAACACTAAATAAAAAAGCTATATCATTTAAAAAAATTAAAAAAGAAATATATAAACCTTATTCAACAAATTCATTCCTATTCTTATTAAACTTTTCATAATCCAACAAAGTTTCAGTTTTCTTTTTCAAATTAGCCATATCTCTCATATCTTCCAAATCTTGATAAAATTTCATTTGTTTAACATTCATATCTCTATAATTTTGTATTCTTTTCCATTTTTCAACTTTTTTCAAATTTTCTTTTTCTTTTTCTTTTAAAATATAATGAGTAATAGCATTTGGACCAATAATAGAAAATCTTTCTTTTTCATTTAAATAAGAACTTCCTTTTGGATCTTGATTAATCATATAAAAAGTATCTTTATGAATTGGATTTGCATTAAATCTTGTTTTTGCTTTTAATTGACTTATTAATGATGGATGAGCAGAAAAACTTTCTTCTACTTTATTTAATTCTTGAAAACATTTATAATGATCTCTAAAAGTTTGATTTATAAATTGAGTTGATGGTTGTGTATTAATTATTTTTTTTAAATTTTTTTCTATTTCTTTTTGTTCTTCTTTCATTCTTCTTTTTTTATCTAAAATTTGTTCAAAAATATCTTTTTTTAATTCTTCTTTTCTTCTTTGTTCTTCTAATAATTTAAAATCATATTCTTTTAATTGATTTTTATTCCCTTTTACTTTATTTTCAATATCTTGAATATGTCTATTTTTAAAAGAAGAAAAATTATTTTCATCAACATTTTTTAAACAATCATCAACAAATTTTCCAAGATTCATAAATTCAGGATTATCATTAATAATATAATTATTAAAAATAGCTTCAATTAAATTATCTCTAGTATATCTTTCAGTTAAATTAAATTTTTCTAAAATATTCTTAAAATTCTCTTTAGTACAAATTCCTCCTTGAATTCCTTCTTCTCTAATAAATCTTTCTAAAATAGGAATTCTAGTATGAAAATGATCCATAATATATTTTAAATCATCAGTTTTTAACATTTCAAGAATATTCATTTTCATATTTTTTTTCAAATTTTCAGTCTCAGCTCCTTCATCAAATAATTTCTCATCTTTAAATTTTAAAGCTTTTAAATTTACTTTTAATTCATTATTATCATTAAAAATCAAATGCATAAATTCTTCCATATTTAAAGTTTCAGTTTCTCTTTTATTAGAAGATGCAATTAAAGCTCTTGTTTCATTATAATTAATAGGAATTGAAAAAGCATTTATCATTTCATGAGCATCATATACAGAAATTTCACCTGAAATTGAATGATCCCATTCTTTAAAAATTTTTCTAAAATTTGTTCTATTTGCATAACGTCTTCTTAAAGCTAATCGAATTTCTTGTAATTTTTTAATATCAACTTTCCCTTCTAAAGTCTCTTCAGCTTCAATATTAACTAATTGAGTTTCTTGATAAGCTTCTTTATTTTTTTCTCTTTTATCTCTATCAATTTTTTCTTTTAATTTTAATTTTTCTATTCTTTTCTGTTCCATTAAATCTCTTCTTTTTTTTTTTCTTTCTTTCCTATATTTATTTATATCTGAAATCATCATTGAATCTCCTGTAAAACCATCTTTACCAACGTAACTTTCATCAAGTTGAGCAAAACGATCTACGTTAAATTGACTTATTGTATATGGTTTAATATTATTTTTTTTGTAATATTGTTCCATTGGATATTCTTTTGGATTTGGTGATGAATGTATTATATTTTTTAATTTAGAATTTGGAGATATTGAAAATATTTTTTTTAATTGAGTATAGGATGGAGTGTATAAATAACGACCCATTGTACCAAAATCTTTTGGTAATGCCCATGGCTCGTAAAGTTTTAGGTTTTCAGTTTCACGTTTTGTACGGAAGTCTATGTTTGTGTTACCACATTCGTGTTTACGTTCACGACGGAGGGACATTTTATTTTATTTTATTTTTATTTTATTTTATTTTTTTTTTTTTTTTTTTTTTTTTTTTTTTTTTTTTTTTGTTTTTTTTT
>Ga0256407_10012011_pt1 | contig 11863 bp, 10 predicted proteins | sample RumenRJG_04DNA_FD_193489 | JGI IMG/M metagenome (GOLD analysis project Ga0256407, IMG submission 193489) | Bovine rumen microbial communities from Lethbridge, Alberta, Canada - RJG_04 | ecosystem: Host-associated > Mammals > Digestive system > Stomach > Rumen | place: Canada: Alberta... | reverse complement strand
AGGCTGCAAAGTTGTATTGGGAGTCACTGCCAGAGAAGTACGAAGGCAAACGCTTCTATCATATCTCTACGGATGAGGTATATGGTGCTCTCGAGATGACTAATCCGGAGGGTATTGAACCACCCTTTACCACTAAGGCCTCTTCTGGCGAACACCATTTGGCTTATGGTAAGGATTTCTTCTACGAGACTACCAAGTATAACCCACATTCTCCTTATTCTGCTTCCAAGGCAAGTTCAGACCATTTTGTCCGTGCTTTCCATGATACTTATGGTATGCCTACCATTGTTACCAACTGCAGTAATAACTATGGTCCTTACCAGTTCCCCGAGAAGCTGATTCCACTTTTCATCAACAATATACGCCATCGCAAGCCTCTTCCTGTTTATGGCAAAGGTGAGAACGTGCGCGACTGGCTTTATGTTGTTGATCATGCCCGTGCTATTGATACGATTTTCCATAAGGGTACCATTGCAGAGACCTATAATATCGGTGGCTTCAACGAATGGAAGAATATAGATATCATTAAGACTGTTATTGCCACAGTAGATCGTCTGCTTGGGCGTCCCGAAGGTGCAGACCTTGACCTCATCACTTATGTTACGGACCGTTTGGGTCATGACGCACGATATGCTATTGACTCAACCAAATTACAGAAAGAATTAGGGTGGGAGCCTTCTCTTCAGTTCGAAGAAGGTATAGAAAAGACGGTAAAGTGGTATCTGGATAATGAGGAATGGCTGGATAATGTTACCTCTGGTGATTATCAGTCATATTACGAAAATATGTACAAAGGACGATAACTGCGTATGAATATTCTTGTAACAGGGGCAAACGGACAGTTAGGCAACGAGATGCGAATCGTGGCCAAGGGTTCTGCAGACAGGTATTTCTTTACGGATGTATGCGATGCCAGTCAGGAATCTGTCTCAATGCTTCATACGTTGGCGGGTGATGATGTCTGCACAGAAACCTCCCGTCTCGATATAACAGACCTCGCTGCCATCCGTGCCTTTGTGGATCAAAATCAGATTCAGGCTATCATAAACTGTGCTGCTTATACCAATGTAGATGCTGCCGAGGAGAATCAGGATTTGGCAATGCTACTTAATGCCAAAGCGCCAGAGAACTTAGCTGTAGCTATGAAGGAAGCAAATGGTCTGTTGGTCCATATCTCTACGGATTATGTCTTTGGCAAGGAACCCTATAATGTTCCCTGTCGCGAGGATCTGCAGGGCACGCCCACTGGTGTGTATGGTCAGACCAAGCTTTTGGGAGAACGGAATATTCTGGCTGTTGGTTGTCATTATATCATTATCCGCACGGCATGGCTCTATAGCGAGTTTGGTAAGAACTTCTGCAAGACAATGCTCAATCTTACGGCCTCAAAGCCTCAGCTCAAGGTCGTCTTTGATCAGGTTGGCACACCTACCTACGCCTACGACCTTGCCAAAGCCATAACGGTAATACTCGAAGATTACAAGAAATCGCTAACCGCTAACCCCTCACCGCTAACCTATCCAGATTCGGGAATATACCATTTTTCCAACGAGGGAGTTTGCAGTTGGTATGATTTTGCCAAGCATATTCAGGAATATGCAGGTCAAAGCGCATGTAATGTCCAGCCTTGTCATTCGTCAGAGTTTCCTAGCCCAGTAACACGCCCGTCATACAGCGTCTTAGATAAAACAAAAATAAAGCGGGTCTTTTCCGTTGCCATTCCGTATTGGACATGCAGTTTAAGACAATGCATCGACAATCTGAAATGAGAAAGATGTTGTCTATTATTTGAAAATGTTGTACCTTTGCGCCATTAAATAAACAGCACCATAGATGAAGAAGGTTCTTTACTTACACGGATTTGCGTCAGCTGGCAGCACTGGTACGGCTGTTACAATGCGCAACTTGTTATACGGACGTGATGTGATGGTGCTGAGTCCAGATATCCCCGTATCTCCGCTCGAGGCACAGCAGATGCTTTCTGCTCTTGTCCAGACGGAACAGCCGGATATCATTGTGGCAACAAGTATGGGTGCCATGTATGCAGAACAACTAAACGGTTTTCCTCGCATATTGGTTAATCCTTCCTTCCGCATGGCGCGCTTGCTGACGTTCCGTGGATTGGGTCGACGCGAGTTCAGAAATAAAAGACAGGATGGTGCAGTTGACTTTAAGGTTGACAAAGAACTTATTCGGCAATTCCAGCAAGTCGAGAAGTCTTCCTTTCAGGGCATTACCCCCGAGGAGAAAAAACTTGTATGGGGATTGTTTGGTACTCAGGATAAGTTGGTAAACTGCCAGTCGGATTTTAAGAAGTATTATGGTTCTGGGCAGATGAGGCTCTTCGAGGGTGAGCATTTTCTTAATGATAAGATACTCTCTCGCGTTGTACTTCCTCTAATGGAGCAAATACTGCAGTTGCCGTCACAAAAGAATTAAAATAACATATATAAATAAGGTATAATAGGATATGTTTGAAAATTTAAGCGAAAGACTCGAAAGGTCATTCAAGATACTTAAAGGTGAAGGTAAAATTACCGAAATCAATGTGGCTGAGACCCTTAAGGATGTTCGTCGTGCGCTTCTTGATGCCGATGTCAACTACAAGGTTGCCAAGAACTTTACAGACACAGTAAAGCAGAAAGCACTGGGACAGAACGTCCTCACAGCTGTAAAGCCTCAGCAATTGATGGTTAAGATTGTACACGACGAACTGGCAGCCCTAATGGGAGGCGAGACTACAGATATGCAACTCAAAGGTCATCCTGCCATCATCCTTATGGCTGGTCTGAATGGTGCAGGTAAGACTACCATGAGCGGAAAACTGGCCAAGATGCTCAAGGAGAAGCGTCACATGAATCCTTTGCTGGCAGCCTGTGATACCTTTCGCCCTGCAGCTATGGAGCAGTTGCGCGTTCTGGGCGAGCAGGTTGGTGTCCCTGTGTATATGGAGGAGGGAGCTACCAATCCCGTAGAGGTGGCACGCCATGCTATCCAGGAGGCAAAGGCAAAGGCACATGATGTGCTAATTGTGGATACAGCTGGTCGTCAGGCTATCGACGAGGAGCTCATGCAGCAGATTCAGGATATCCGCGATGCCGTTCAGCCAGACGAGATACTCTTTGTGGTAGATGCCATGACGGGCCAGGATGCCGTAAACACAGCCAAGGAGTTTAACGAGCGACTCGACTATACTGGTGTTATCCTTACTAAACTCGATGGTGATACCCGTGGTGGTGCTGCCCTCAGTATCCGTACCGTGGTTGATAAGCCCATCAAGTTTGTCGGAACAGGCGAGAAGATGGAGGCCATAGATGCCTTCCATCCCAGTCGTATGGCAGACCGTATCTTGGGAATGGGTGATATTGTTTCGCTCGTCGAACGTGCTCAGGAGCAGTACGACGAAGAAGAGGCCCGTCGCTTGCAGAAGAAGATTCAAAAGAACCAGTTCGATTTCAATGACTTCTATGCCCAGATTCAGCAGATTAAGAAGATGGGAAATCTGAAGGATCTTGCAGGTATGATTCCTGGTGTGGGTAAGGCCATCAAGGATATAGATATCGATGATAATGCATTTAAGAATATCGAGGCTATCATTCTTTCCATGACTCCCAAGGAGCGTGTCAACCCAGAATGTCTCAATACCAGTCGCCGTATGCGTCTGGCCAAGGGATCTGGTACCAATATTCAGGAGGTTAATCGTCTTATCAAGCAGTTCGACCAGACTCGCAAGATGATGAAGCTGGTAACTAACAACAGCAAGATGGCTCAGATGGCTAAGATGATGAAAGGCAGAATGCCCGTTAATGGTTAATGGCTGTCTCGGTTAGTAGTTAGCGGTTAGCGGTTAGCGAAGATGGATAAGTTTACATTCTTTGATTTGAGGGTATATAAGGAAGCAAAGTTGTTGGTTAGGGATGTGTATTCTTTCATAGACAAATTTCCTAATCGCGAGATATATGCGTTGAGCGACCAACTTCGTAGAGCCGTTGTGTCGGTACCTTCAAACATTGCAGAAGGATCTGGCCGCATCTCAGTTAAAGAGAAAATTCGCTTTCTTGAAATCGCTTATGGATCATTAACCGAAACACTTTGTCAGCTTGACATAGCTCTCGATTTAGGATATATCAGTGAAAAAGAATTCGCAGAAGAAAAAGAAAGAATAAATGTTATCGGGAAGCAGTTATCTGGTTTACGGTCATCATTTCAAAAGCAACTTGAAGCCGCTAGCCGCTAACCGCTAACCGCTAATCGCTAACCGTAATACGAAAAGAAATGGAACTAATTGACGGAAAACAGACTGCTGCCACCATTAAGGCAGAGATAAAAGAAAAGGTTGAAGCTATTGTTGCTGCAGGAGGTAAACGCCCTCATCTGGCAGCTATACTCGTGGGACATGACGGAGGTAGCGAGACCTATGTAAAGAATAAGGTTCTTGCCTGCGAAGCCTGTGGCTTCAAAAGCACCCTTTTGCGCTTCGAGGATGACATTACGGAGGCAGAATTGCTGGAACATGTTCAACGCCTGAACGAGGATGCCGATATCGACGGATTCATCGTACAGCTTCCTTTGCCTAAGCATATCGATGAGCAGAAGGTTATCGAAGCTATCGACTATCGTAAGGACGTAGATGGCTTCCATCCCATCAATGTGGGACGTGTAGCCATTGGCCTGCCAGCCTTCATTTCCGCTACACCCAAGGGCATACTCGAACTCATCCGTCGTTACAACATCGAGACCAGCGGTAAGAAGTGTGTCATTTTGGGGCGTTCCAATATTGTTGGTAAGCCCATGTCGCAGCTGATGATGCAGAAGGGTGTGGATGCTACTGTTACTGTTTGTCACAGTCGTTCCAAGACCCTCAAGGAAGAGTGCCTGCAGGCAGATATTATCATTGCAGCCATAGGAAAGCCCGGATTTGTAACAGCCGATATGGTAAAGCCTGGAGCCACTATTATAGATGTAGGCACCACCCGTGTTCCGGATGCCACACGCAAGAATGGCTTCCGTCTGAGTGGCGATGTAGATTTCGAAAATGTTGCCCCTCTCTGCTCTTACATTACGCCTGTTCCCGGTGGAGTAGGCCCGATGACTATCTGTATGCTCATGCAGAATACCCTGGCAGCCGGACAAAAGTTATATTATTGATAAAAAAGGTAGCTAATCGTTTGGCAAAATCAAAATATTGTACTACCTTTGCACTCGCAATTGAGAAATAAATCTCAAACGTCTGTTAGATGGTGACTATAGTTCAGTTGGTTAGAGCGTCAGATTGTGGTTCTGAATGTCGTGGGTTCGAGTCCCACTAGTCACCCCAAAACCTTGGAAATTTCCAAGGTTTTTTTATCTCCTGCACCATAAGGCATAATAGCCATATGATGAATAGGCACTAAAAGGTGTTCAGGAAAGCTTCCCTTAGCCAGTTCTTTCTTCTTTTGGCTTGTTTCCTCCTCCTCAGGCTCTGGAGCCTGAGGGTAGGAGAGACCGTCGGAAAGTACTTGTAAAGCACGCTGTACGGTTGGGTCGCTTTCATTTAGGAACTCCAGATAGTCTTCCATCTCTTTGGCATTGTAAATGATAAGTCCAAAGATGTTACGTTCAAAGAGAGACCGGCTCTTCTGCAGCATCAGGTTACGACGCTTAAGGTCATGCTCCTCGCCAAATCGCGCAAACCGTTCCAACAGATTCTCTTTACGCAAGAACTTCTCCATAGCCTCTACGTTGGGAAGGGCATTCAGGCGTGCTCTGTTCTCGTCGGTATAGGCATAGGCAAACTGCCTGATAAGACCTGTATAGGCTGCTTCCTTATAATAAGATGTAAGGGATGTGGTGTCTTCTGGAATGAAGATATCGGGTGTTATACCACCACCTCCATATACTACACGTCCTAAGTTGGTGTAGTATTTTTCTCCATCCTGCCGAATGCTGTCCTGATTAAAGAATTCGCCTCGCTCATAACGGGCAATAAGTTCGTTCAGATACTCTTCGCCGTGTCCTTTTTCGTATGGCTTCTGAATACAGCGTCCGCTGGGGGTGTAATACCTTGCAATTGTCAGGCGTACAACACTGCCGTCCCTGAACTCCATAGGCTGCTGAACAAGTCCCTTTCCGAAGGTTCGTCTGCCTATGATGGTGCCGCGGTCGTTATCTTGTATGGCACCGGCAAAAATCTCACTGGCACTGGCACTTATTTCATCAACAAGTACTACCAAAGGCAAGTGCTGGAAGGTTCCCCGACCATCGGAACGGAATTCCTCACGCGGACTTTTCCTTCCCTCTGTATATACTACCAGCTGGTTTTTGCTCAGGAACTCGTTTACCATCTGTATGGCTATATGCATGTACCCGCCTGTGTTGCCTCGAAGGTCCATTATAAGGTTCTTCATACCGCTCATATTCAGGTCTGCTAAGGCAACAAGCATCTCCGCATAAGTCTGTTCTCCAAAATTCTTAACGTGTATATAGCCTGTCTTATCGTTAATCATGTAAGAGGCATCCACGCTAATAACGGGAATATCTCCGCGTTTAACAGTAAAGTAAATAACCTGTTTGGAACCGTGGCGACGGACTCCCAGTTTTACTTTCGAGCCTTTTTCTCCCTTCAGGCGCTTCATCACATCGTTGCTGTCCATTCCGACAAGAGTGGAGTCATCTGCTGTAATAATACGGTCACCTGCTAATATTCCTACTTTTTCTGCTGGTCCTCCGTGAATCACCGACATAACATTCACCGTATCTTGTACCATAGAGAAACTTACGCCGATGCCGCTGAAACTTCCTTTCAGATCCTCTTGGGCCACTTGTGCATTCTTGGCACTGAAATAGCTGCTGTGAGGGTCAAGTTCAGATAGAATCTGCGGCATGGCATCCTCCACAAGCGATGTCATATCTACTGTGTCCACATAATGATTGTCTATCAGTTGCAGCAAATAATTCAGTTTGTTGCTACCCGTATTGATGATATTCAGGCGGTTACCTGAATAGTGGCTGGCATAAAAGGTGCCGATGACGACACCCAGAATCATGCTGACGGCCATTAGAAGGGGGGTAAGACGATGCTTATTCATTGTCCTTGTCAGAAATAGGTAAATTAATAACTTCTATACCGGCACGACGTAGCAAATCCACGCCGTCCATAATTCTATATTCGCGATCATAGATAACTCGTTTGATACCTGCCTGAATAATCAGCTTGGAGCATTCAATACAGGGCGAGTCGGTAACGTATAGCGTAGATCCGTCACTGTTGTTGCCGCTTCTGGCTATTTTGGTGATAGCGTTAGCCTCGGCATGCAGGACATAGGGTTTGCTTACGTTGTTCTCATCTTCACAAATGTTTTCAAAGCCTTGTGGCGTTCCGTTGTATCCGTCACTGATAATCATCTTGTCTTTCACCACTAAGGCTCCTACTTGCCTGCGTTGGCAGTAGCTGTTCTCACTCCAGATGCGTGCCATTCTCAGGTAACGGATATCCAGTTCGTTCTGCTTTGTGTCGGGCAGTCCGTTGCGTCGTAATAGGGCATCTATGGTCGGCTCCTGACCTCTGAAACGTTTGTATAGCTCCAATGGTGGTTCTGTACCGCCACGCGAAAGAATTTCGTTACGGAAACGTTGTGCTGTCTGTCTGTCCATGATGCCGTTTTTCAGGAAAAGGCTGAATGCATCAGCTTCCAGTACCTCGGCCCACTTGTAGCTGTAATAGCCTGCTGCGTAGCCGCCGCTCATGATATGACTGAACTGTACGCTCATACACGTTCCTTCAATGGTTGGAAGCAGCTGTGCGCGTTTCCATGCTTGCTGTTCAAACGGTATGATGTCTTCCTGCAGCGCCTCATGGCGTGTATAATATGCCATATCCAGCAGACAGAAACTCAGTTGGCGTACACAGGCATATCCGCATAGGAAGTTCCGACTCTTCCGGATGCGCTCTATAAGAGCTGCGGGAATAGGCTCTCCTGTCTGGTAGTGGAAAGCAAAGGTGTTCAGGAACTCGGGTTCTACGGCATAGTTCTCCATAAACTGAGAGGGCAGTTCCACAAAGTCCCAGAATACATTCGTACCGCCCAGCCCTTGGTATTTCACCTTCGAGAACATACCGTGCAGCGCATGCCCGAACTCGTGCAGGAATGTTTCCACTTCGCCCAGTGTAAGCAAAGAAGGACGCTCCGATGTAGGCTTTGTGAAGTTGGTTACGATACTTACATGCGGACGTATGTCATTACCTTCCTCGTCGGTATATTGTTCCTGATAGCTGGTCATCCATGCACCGCTCTGCTTGCTTTCGCGTGGGAAGAAGTCAGCATAGAGGATAGCCAGGAAGGAACCGTCTTCGTCATGAACCTCAAACGCTTCTACATCCGGGTGGTAAACCTCAATATCTTCGTTCTTCCTGAAGGTAATGCCGTATAGCCTGGTGGCCAGCGAGAAGATTCCCTCACACACTTTTTGCAAGGAGAAATAGGGACGCAGCATTTCTGCATCCAGATTGTAACGTTCCAGCTTCAGCTTGTGGCTGAAATAAGCCCAGTCCCAAGGCATAAGAGTAAAGTCCGGACCTTCCGTCTGACGGGCTTTCTGTTGCAGTTCACGAAGTTCTGTGCGTGCTACAGGCATATAGGCTTTCAGCAGTTGGTCTATGAGCTGGTTCACATGCTGGGTGTCCTGTGCCATACGGCGTGTCAGAACATAGTCAGCGTATGTCTGATAACCCAGCAGTTGGGCAATCTCCCGACGCAGATTTACGATACGCTGCACGATTTGACGGTTGTCGTATTCATCACCATGTGCGCAGATAGTCATCTTTGCCATATAGAGTTGCTGGCGCAGTTCACGGTTGTCAGCATAGGTCATGAAGGGCTGGTAACTGGGGAAGTGCAGTGTAATAAGCCATCCCTCCATTCCTTTTTCCTGCGCAGCCTGTGCTGCAGCTTCTATTGCTGTCCGGGGCAAACCCGACAGCTGTTCTTTTTCTGTGAGGTGCAGCTGAAAGGCATTGGTCTGTTTCAGCTCATTCTGACTAAACTGCAAGGTTAGGGTAGAGAGTTCTACTTGCAGGGCAGAGAAACGTTCTTTCTCCTCTGGACTGAGACAGGCACCATGCCTAAGGAAACCTTGGTACACATTTTCCAGCAGCGTCTGCTCCTCGGTTGTAAGCTCACCGTGATGCTCGTAAACATATTTCACACGCATGAAGAGTTCCTCGTTGAGCATAATACGGTTGGCATGTTCCGTAAGCAGCGGACTAAGTTTCTGGGCTAAGGCATCCATCTCATCATTCGTGTTCGCACTTGTCAGGTTGAAGAAGATGGTGGTAGCTGTGTCCAGTAATTCGCTTGTACGGGGTGCTATGGTGTTCTGGAAAGTAGGCTCTTCGGGGTTGGAGATAATAGCCTGAATGGCTTCATCTTCCAGCCGCATACCTTCCATTATGGCAGGCTCAAAATGTTCCAGCTTAATCTGGCTGAAAGGTATCGTACCATGCGGTGTCTTGAATTTATTTGTGAGTAACGGATTCATGGATTGCTGTCTATATGTTTTTTTATTCTTGTTTAAGTTTCTGTAATTCAGGTATTACTATAAGGGAACGGTTTAGTTCTATGATGTTTTCGTCTTCCATCTGATTAAGAACCCGCGAGGTGTTCAGTCGTGTTTCACCTATGTAATTTGCCAGGTCGGTCATTTTGATGACAATCTCTGCAGGTCCTTTGCAGTCTGCAAACTGTCTTTGCATAAACTGTATAATCTTGTTTTTTATGGTAGGGTTCCCTAATGGTTGCAGCAGTTCCTCTTTTCTGTGTATGATGGCCGAAAGCAGGTTAAAATAGTTAATCCTGAAAATCTCCAATTTCATAAGGTGTTGCATCACATCTTTCTTATTAACGGTGATGAAGGATGTTTGCTGCAGTGGTGTGTACGAACAGCGGAACCTGCAGTCAAGACCAAACAGATTGTAAGGCTCCAGTAGGGCAGGAGCCTGAATAACAAATCTTGTTACGAAAAGACCGTCAGAAGACTCATACAGGCGTTTTACCTTTCCTGTGGTCAGGAATACGAGATGTGAGCATGGATCGTTCTGCAGTATGATAGGCCTGTTCATGGTAGGTACTTCATTTACCTCCAGCCCGATCATACTTTCTATGTGAGCCAGCTCTTTTCCGCTCAATCCCTGAAGCAGAGGGAGTTTCGTCAGCAGTTCGTATTTCTCTGTTATCGAAATCATTTGTTGTATTCTGTTTCGTAGAAGAAGGGCGTATGCCACGTCTGATATTGACCTTTCTCGTCAGCGTAGATGAAGTAAGCCTGCAGTTGGGGATGATCTCTTAGGAATTCCTGGGCCCGTTCCATTCCCATAACCATGAAAGCTGTGGCGTAGCCATCGGCCATAGCACATGAAGGAGCCTTCACTGTACTGCTGAGAATACTTTGCTGGGCGGGATAACCGGTTTTCGGGTCTATGGTATGGGCAATCTTGCGTCCGCCCTCCATATAGAAGTTCCTGTAGTTTCCGCTTGTGGCAAGGGCACCGTTGTGTACCTCTATTATCTCTTGAAGCTCATTATTTGTTCCTGTGCTGTCGTCATCGGGCTTGTTGATGCCTATGCGCCATGCCTCACCCTTCGGGTTCGATCCTTCTGCCACTATTTCGCCTCCTATCTCCACCATGAAATTCCGGATACCCATATTGCGGAAAAGATTGGCTACATGATCCACGCCGAATCCTTTGGCAACGGCACTGAAGTCAATAATCATCCTGGGGTCTTCCTTGTGGAACTGACCATTCTGTATGGATATACGTTGCCAGCCTACAAGTTCGCGTAAGCTGTCTATGATGGCTTTTTCGGGGAACTGTTTTTTCTTGAATCCAAAGCCCCATACGTTTACAAGCGGAGCAACTGTCGGGTCGAAGGCACCGTTTGTTTCTTTGCTGATGGACTGAGACATGTTCCATACACAGGTGATGAGCGAGTCGGCTTTCATGCTCTCTCCTCTGTTGATGCACGAGACAGTACTCATGGGGTTGAACATCGATAGCGAGTGGTCTATAGCGTTCAGTCTGGATATGATACTGTCATGAAGGTTTCCTTCGTATTGGTATTTAATATGATACGTAGTACCGAAGACCGCACCTTCCTCGGTCTGGAACGGAATCTTTTCCTCTGTGCCATGTCCTCGTCGGGCAATGATAATAGTGCCCACAATTAAAAGTGCCAGAAAGGCAATGTGATAAGGGCGGAAGCGGTTTTCTGCCTGCTTGTCGGATACGTTTTCAATTTTCATATAAGGTGTTCAGCTAATATTTTTATTCCTATGCAAATTAATATGATGCCACCCAGGATTTCACTTCTGAAGTTTATATGCTGGCTGGCTTTGATACCTAACCACAGACCGGCAATACTCAGTAGGGTAGAGCACACGCCTATGATGGTGGAGGCCTGTAGGACCAGGGATGTACTGGTATTTTGCAGGCATGCAAAAGAAATGCCCACTGTAAATGCATCAATGCTGGTTGCTACAGATAATGTTATAATATTCAACGGTTTAAGCGTGTTTACCGTTTCTTTTTCTTCTTCTTTCTTGCAGCCGTCCCAGATCATCTTTATACCCAGAAAGAAGAGCAGGGCAACTGCCAGATAGTCTAAATGCTGAAAGTGATGACTGAATACAGAAGCTCCCATATAGCCGATCAGAGTCATACCGAATTGGAAAATGCCGAAGGAGAGAGCCAATGCAGTCATAGAGGGCAGCACGACACGTTTTGCCGCCAGTCCTTCAGCTATGCTTATCGAAAAGCAATCCATAGCCAAAGCTACTCCCAAAAGCATTATCTCCAGTATTGTTAGCATATCTCTCTTTTTTTTGGTTA
>Ga0256407_10012010_pt1 | contig 11863 bp, 11 predicted proteins | sample RumenRJG_04DNA_FD_193489 | JGI IMG/M metagenome (GOLD analysis project Ga0256407, IMG submission 193489) | Bovine rumen microbial communities from Lethbridge, Alberta, Canada - RJG_04 | ecosystem: Host-associated > Mammals > Digestive system > Stomach > Rumen | place: Canada: Alberta... | reverse complement strand
GAAGTACGATCTTTAATTTATCGTAAAGATGATTTTCATCCAGTGATTTATAAAATAATCAGAAAATCAATCACTCCACGATATAAAAGCTTCATTTATCACTTAAAAGATAAACGAATTGAAAAACAAGTAACAAAATTGAAAATGCATTTCAAAAAACAATGCCAAAATCAAGAAAACGAACATTCAAGACCAAACGAGGCGTTTTAAAACGAATCTATCGCAGAGATCTCATTTGGAATGACAATCGCAAAAAGGATTTTGAAAATCAACAAAGTTTTTGAAAGAGTCTTTTTTTAGGAGTAATATTACTTTTATTCGTATCATTAGTTGAATTGCTTGAATTAGTATTATTAGTCAAATTTTTCAATACAGTAGTATTTACTTTACCTGCAGGCTCCCCACTTACATTAGCACTAGTGTTAGTGCGAGTACTAGTATTAGTATCAACTGATGTGTCATTTGATTTGGCTTGGGTGGCAACTTTCAAATTAGCCTGTTTAACAACTTTTGAATAATTGCCGGCACCATTATAAGTTACTTTTACACCATAATCACCAGCTTTTAAGCCGGACACATCAACTGATGCCTGTCCGCCATGAACTGTTGCAGTGTAATTTTGACCATTTAGTGAAACTGTAACTTTACCTGTTGCATCACTTGGAAGAGTGATAGCAACATGGGCTGTACTTCCTTCTTCAATATCTGTTACATGCACACTCATTTGTGGCTATTGGGCTGCAAATGAAATATTTACAGCTAAAAAAGCCAATATAAAAATTGATAAAATAGCTATTTTCTTCATGATAATAATATATGTATAACAAAATAAATAAAATTAGCTATTAAAAAAATATTGAAGTGCCAATCAAAAAACCTATTATTCACTTTTTTACCAGAAGTGACAAGATTACAAGTGATGAATATAAACTAAATCGCCTTCACTTTGACCAAATTTACAGCCATTGGTTCTGCCGTTTGGAAGTTCGGATAATATAATGACTGGAAAATCATTATTAGAATCAATAATCATTGTATGGATAACATTTTTTTGAGTTTTAATGGTGATTTTATAAGTATTGTTTATCTCGGACAAATCGCCTTTTTTAAAAACTTCATTAAATGACTCATCATACAAATATTTTGGCAAACTAACCTCTAAATTAAAATAATCCAATAAATCTTTTAAAATCATAAGAAATCAAAAAAATAAAAAGTTAAATTAACTATTTTCACAGTTAACTCATTATATTAATATCATAATTTTTTAATCACAATTCACCGCACTATTCCATACTCGGCAGATATTCCTGATCTGATTTATAAGAAGAGCCTATAAGTTCATCGGTTTCCACGTCAAATTGTCTAAATCCACCATCTTCATAACGGATTAGTCTATATTGGCCTTCTTCATTCTGAAGATTAAATTTAACTTCCTCAGATATTATTTTACAATCAGAAAAATCTTCCAACTTTCTTGATACTTTATTACTTGAATTATTTTGATTTGAACTGTTTTTTAAAGAATTGAAATTTTCATTATCCATAAAAACATCACCTCCACAATAATTTAAGTTTATTTTAAAAAATTTCAGTATCTATGCAAAGTACTTTTGATTTTAATAATATTTAACCATTTATCTAAAAATAAAAAAAATAATGAATTTTATTGCTTTATAAACTAAGCAATAAAAAATCACACTCTTTCACAAGCATTATCCCAATCGGGATTTTTAGCCGGAAGCAATGTGAATACCAAAGATGCTCCCAGTAGCAGAATAGCTGATACGATTGTGAAATTCAGCTGAGTTATTGTTGCTGAGTTTACAACATCTATTATTCCGCCAATCCAGATAATTGAAATGAATACTGGAAGAATATATTTAACAATAAGAATCCACCACCATCCCAATTTAATTGTCTTAGACTTTGAATTTAAAAAGTCAATAAGCTTATCTGCCTTGAATATCCATGCAAATATTACACACTCAACAATAACTCCAAACAATAATGCGATCTGATTAATGAATGTATCTACAAAGCCCAACAGGTCTCCTGCGAATGATGTTGCATATATCATTGATATTGCTGCTCCAACAATGATTAAAATAGTCATTGTTTTAGACCTTGAAAGGTTAAATTTATTTTGGATTGAAAAAGACAGAGGTTCAATTGTAGATAAAATACTGGTAAGACCTGCCAGATAAACTGTTAAAAAGAACATTGGTCCTAAAATATATGCCCAATCACCTAAAACATTAAATACTGTCGGATAAACTATAAATACCAAACCTGTACCCTGCGTTACCAAATCCGCCACGGCAGTTCCTGACTGCATTGACATATAGCCTAAAATTGAAAATACTCCTAAAGCGGCGAAATTTTCAAAAAGTGAATTGGCAAGAGCTATTGAAATCGTGTTTGTGATTAAATCAGCATCATCTTTAGTATAACTGGCATAGGTAAATGCAATAGACATTCCCAAACTTAGGGAAAACACAATTTGGCCAAAAGCAGCCATCCATATTCCAAAATCAGATAAAACAGCCCAGTCAGGATTAAAGAGTTCAGCCAGCCCAATGGATGCGCCAGGAAGTGTAAGTGAAAAACAAACAATAACAACCATTATAATAAAAAGTAGAGGAACCAAAAGTTTAGAAACCCTGCCTAGACCTGATTCCAAATCCCTGTGTGAAATAAACCAGATAATAACCCAACCGATAATCATTGCTATAGCTATGATTGGAATGAAATGAGTTAAATGCAAATAGTTTCCGCTTGATTGAAGTAATGTCGTAGTGAAAAAAGTATTAGGATCTGCTCCCCAACCTTTGGTGAAGCTTAAAATCATATAAATACCGTCCCAGCCAAGAATTGCTGAGTAGTAAATCATAATCATGAAAACAGCAACCGGCAAAAACCATCCCAGATACTCATATTTGGAATTAATCTTTTTTACAGCCTTTGCAAAAGAAGCCTTAAAGTTATATCCAACCCCATACTCTAAAATTAGAAAAGGAATACCCATTAAAAGAATAGCTATAATATAAGGGATGTAGAAAGCTCCCCCACCATTAGAGTAAAGTACATAAGGATATCTCCAAATATTTCCAAGTCCAACTGCAGAACCTATCATTGCAAATACAAATGATAGGTTACTTCCCCATTCATTTTTGTCTGTCATATAATAAAATTGTACCTTAATATGTATAATTGTTATGTAATATAAAAATAAAAATTACATACATATTCACTTAAAAAAAATGATTGGTGCATAATATTGCAAAAATTAACTAAATTCAAATAAGAAAAACTTTCAAAACCATTGGGGGGTTAAAAAAACTAATCAAACGATTTAATATCATTAAAGTGAAAAATATCCCCTTAATGACCAGCATTGATAATTTTTTTAGTTTGATTTGAAATTTAATTAAAAAAATTGATGAGGAAATAAGACCTCATCAAAAACTACTAAAAATCAAAAATTATTTTACCTCAAAAAAATTACCCGGCGGAGTGACAAAACCCCAGCGGTTACCTTTATAGCCATATACAAGCGGACCATCCCTATATGACGGAGTAAAACCCGGATGTATTGATGTGTCTGACGGAAGATAAGCAGCTGAACCCGTAGATTGAGTAACAACCTGTTTGATATTTAAATTTTGAGATGCATTACTGGCCTTATAAGTACCATTGCCGTCAAATGTAACATTGACGCTATACTGACCGCTTGCCAAATCACTTAAAGAAATAACACCAACACCTTCACCATTGGTAGTTAGCGACTTTTGAGTTACCGCACCATTTGAATCCTTAAAAGAAATTTGAACATTCTGGTTGGGAATAGGTACGGAATTGGAGTCAGTCAAACGTATTGACATTTCATCTCCTTCATTCAATTCAGAAGCACTTGTAATTGAAAGCACTGACTGAGTTTTAAACGGATTAAATAACACCATCCCGGCTACAAGAAGTGCAACAATAACAACAAGCAAAATTATGATTATTTTATCATTATCCATATTAATCCCCTTAATAATATTTTTGTGATTATGATGTTGATATAATTTTATAATTGAATCTTTGGATGTTGAGAATTAAAATTAGATAATTTCCACATTATCAAAAGCATCTCAACTGATTTTTAGTGCAAGATTTTGATAAGAATCGCAACTTTTTTATTTGTTTTATACGAACAGTTTCAAAAGTTCTGATACTTATTAGTATTCAACCGCTCTCTCTCAAGATATTATACCTATGAAAAATAGAGGTGTTAAGTATGATGAATGACGAGCTATTAAAAAATTTTTCAATAAGCTGCAACCATGCTCAGGGTACATTTTTCAGCTATGAGCTTTCGCTGAGAAAGTACTGTGAGTATTTTGATATGAGCTTAAAAGAACTTCTTTATGAAGCTGAAGAAGATGAAAATAATGGAGTAAAATGGAAACACAGTCGATTAAAAGCAAAATTGGTTGAATATAGGTATTACATGTATCAGCATTATGCTCCAGGAACTGTCAGAAAAGAAATGAACTGCATTAAATATTTCTACAAATTCTATGACATAGAGATACTGTCACTGCCTAAGATTAATGAAAAAAGCATTCAAAAGCCTGCTCCGATATATTTCAAGGATTTACCGGATAAGGCTGTAATAAGACAAGCTTTTCAAATAGCTTCTCCTTTAATGAAAGCTATAATTTTGTTTTCCTGTTCCAGCGGTTGTGCCAGAACCGAAACATTGAGCTTGACAATTGGAGACTACATTGATGCCTTATCTGAATATCTGCCAAACAGAAATATGGATATTTTTAATGTAATCGATTATCTCAACGGTGTTGATGATGTGGTCCCGACCTTCAGCATTTTAAGAAAAAAGACAAACAAGTATTACCTTACGTACTGCAGTCCTGAAGCTGTAAAGGCAATTAACGCATATCTATTGCTTCGTGATAAACCTCTGACTGAGGAAAGTCCATTGTTTAGGATTAGCAGAACATATATGGTGCAATCATTTGAGATGATCAACGACACTTTAGGACTTGGAAGGGTTGGAAAGTATCGCAGGTTCAGAAGCCACATGCTTCGCAAGTTTCATGCATCAGCATTGTATAATAGTGGTATGAGTTTGGACAAGGTCAATGATTTGCAGGGAAAGGCCAAAAACAAAACAGATGCAGCATATTTTATGACAAACCCTGATGATTTGAAATATGAATATATAAAACATCTGCCGGCAGTAACAATCAATACTGATGTTGAAAAGCTATCCATCAAATCACCTCAGTTCATTCAAATAGAAAAGGAAAATGAATCCTTAAGAGCAGAAGTAGGTAGCATGAGAAATGAAATTGAAGAGATGAGAGGTTTGAAGAAAGAACTTTTAGGCATCATAAACATGGTTAGTGAAGAGTAATGTCATTGATATAAAAAAGTGATAGCATTTGGCATGTGTTGAATGCTATCAAAATATTATTCAATAACAATTGTGTAAATCCATAATTTTAAATGGATTATTTTATGATGAAAAGTATAAAACAAACTTGATGAAAAACATAAAATTTATATGATGAAAAGTATAAAATAAATTTAGTGAAAAGTATAAAATAAAACTGGTGAAAAATATAAAAAAGTGATTAATATGAAAAAATATTTACCAAGATATACTGATCAGGAACTGAAAGAATCTCTTGAATATATGGGTGCTGTACTAATAACTGGTCCAAAGTGGTGTGGTAAGACAACAACAGCTAAACAACAATGTAAAAGCCTAAAGGAACTACAACATCCTGTTCATGGAAAATCTTACTTAAAACTTGCAGACACCAATCCAATAGAACTCCTAAAAGGTGAAAAACCAATGCTGATTGACGAGTGGCAGATGGCACCAGAACTATGGGGTGCTGTAAGGTATTTGGTAGATGAATCAGATGAGGATGGATTATATATTTTAACTGGATCATCAACAGTAGATGGTAGTAAAATCGCCCACAATGGTGCAGGTAGAATAAAAAGGATAGTAATGCGCCCAATGAGTTTATATGAAAGCGGAGAATCCACCGGTGAAATTTCATTAATGGACTTATTTGATGATAAAGATTTATACATTGATGGCATAACATCAAAATTAACAATACCTGATTTAATATTTGCCGCTTGCAGAGGAGGATGGCCAGAATCATTAAACAAAAAAACAAAAAAACAGCAATTGGCCATTGTATCAAATTATATTGATATAATATGTAATAGTGATGTTTCAGAAGTGGATGGGGTTAAACGTAGTCCTCAAAGAGTAAAAGCTATTCTAAAATCCTATGCTAGAAACATATCAACATTGGCAACAAAAAGAACACTCATGAAAGATATAAAAACAGAATATGAAGATATTTCAGCACCCACTTATAATTCTTATATTAATGCTCTTGAAAGGTTATATGTTATCCAAAATATTCCTGCATGGTCACCAAACATCAGATCAGCAAATACCATGAGAAAATCATACAAAAAAGAATTCATTGACCCATCAATAGCTGTGGCAAGCCTAAACCTAACACCTGAAAAATTGCTTAAAGACTTCGAAACATTTGGATTCATATTTGAAAACCTATGCATACGAGATTTGCTAGTTTATTCAAGTTCAGTCAATGGTGAAGTGTTATATTATAGTGATGACAGTGGTCTTGAAGCGGATTGTGTGATATATCTAAATGATGGGAGATATGCCTTAATAGAATTTAAATTAGGCAACCGTGAAATAGATAAGGGAGCAGAAAATTTACTTAAGCTAAAAGAATTGATTAGAAGAAGTGTAGAAAACAAAAAGATTGATTTGGAGGAGCCAAGTTTTCTAGCAGTGATTACTGGTGGTGAAATGGCCTATACTAGAGCTGATGGTGTGAAAGTTATTCCAATAGGATGTTTGAGGTAATATTGTGAAGATAGATTATCTTAATTAATCTATCCATACTCTTTATATTATTTTAAGAGGAGATATAGTGAATTTAAATGATATTAAATCAAGATTAAAAAATTTTAATAAATCAAGTAGTTTAAGTAAAGAAACTTATAAATTTGAAGATTTCATTGACTTTTTACAAAAAAGTTCAAATGATATGATTCCTATGGTTATTAATGGAGAGGGTGTATGGTTATTTTCATTAATAGTGCCTAAAGATAAATTGGTTGATGGTTATATTGATAAATTGCTTAACTGGGATATTCATGCAGTACGTTATGGATATTATAGGAATCATAATAATAAGTATTTTTTATCTAAACCTTGTGAAAGTTGTATGCCAAAAGACATTTTAGAAGGTGCAATTCCTGTATTTTATCAACGTGAAGTGTTTGCAGGAAAAAAATTTGATGTTGAACTTAATCAGCAAATTTCACATGTGTTAGAACTTGCTAAGCTTGATGAAGTTGATGAACCTAATAATTACTATAAACTTGAAAAAGGGGATTTTGTAAAAGTGGTAGAAGGTGATAATGAGGTGATTTCTTTACATGTCTTAAGACAAGAAGAATTAGATAAGTTTTTATCTATCTCTAACTCTGTTCTAATACGATTTTTTGAAAGTTATATTTCTGGAAAGGATGTTACCCTGAATCCAATTGATAAAACAGTTAAAAACGAAGAAGAGAATATCTATTATAATTACTACCAAAACACTGATTATAATTATTCTACTAAGTTAATTAAAGGATTTCAGATGTTTTATTGTAAAAAGGAGTATGATGAATTTGAAAAAGAAACAAATTTTGAAACATTTCTTATTAATGATTTTGAGTCTGGTGAGATTATTGAGCACACCTGCGATCCAGATAAAATATCTAACATGTTTGTGAAGAAGGATTATCCTAGAGACTTGAGTATGGTATTTTTTGATAAAGAAGTCATGTATAAATATGAAAATGACTCTGAAAAGTTTACTATTCGAGATAGAAGTATTGAATGTAGGGACTATTGGTATTTAAGATATTCCATGTCTGATGATAAAAGTCAGGTGATAGTTTATCTTTGTGATTTAAGTAATTTGCCGTATGAAGAACAGAAACACTGGAAACGTTTTAATGAAGAGCCTAATTCCAAACTACCAAAACATGTAATTAAAAATGATTTTATGGGGGAATGGCATGACTGTGTTGATCCCTTGAAGATGCTAATGATTACATTAAGAGAGTTTCCAAAATGTAAATTCAGTGGCACTGAAGTAGAAATATGGGTGGAAAAAAATAAAGGTTCTATTAGAAGTTTAGATAATATCAAATACTTAAAATATGGTACAAAAGATGAATGGGAAATTAAGATTGATAATGCTTGTCAAATTTTTGTTGAAGGACTAAATAAAAGTGCAATAAATACATTGGCAAAACATTTTGATTGTTCTGTGGGTGGGAGCAAATCAATAAATAACCTTCGTGGGTGTTTGGAGGCAATTGAAATTGAAGGAGTTATTGTAGATGCAATTGTCAAACCTTTAGAAGAATTAGATTCCTATCGCAATGATGTTGACCATGCGAGGGATACGGTAAAATACCCATCAGATTTGCCTGAAGACCTAATTGGAATTTATAATAATCTTATACGAAGGTTACTCTATTCATTTGAGTATTTATCAAAAATCATTAAAGAAGGTAAATTTGATTTTTGAGTGATAAGTATTAGTTTTTACAACTAATTTTTGCACTTACCCTACTTGGAGTTATAAAAACCTAATCTTAATTCTATTTGGTAAGAGTAAAGTTTGAAAGCAAGATCTTGTCATTAAATCATGTAATGAAAGACATGTTATTCAAAATCAAGAAGAATTTCTAAAATTTTAGAATAAACTCTAATGAGGTTATATAATGAAAAATAAGAATGATGATAGGTCTAATGAAGATGAAGACCCTAAGTAACATGGAAATTATAAAGGTTAAAAGTATGGAAGAATTTATTGAACTTGTAAATAGGCCAATCGTTATTGAAAATATCACATTAGGAACTTTAGAGTTAAGACCAATTTTTGACGACGATTTAAATTACTTATTAAAAAATATTAACGAGGGGATTGATGGAGAGTCATTATGTAAAGGATTTATCATTAATCAATTAAACTCCCCAGAAATCTCAATTGAAAGTTTAAATGACTTGAACCAATCTGAAATAAAAGATATTCTTGAAAGATATTTAAAATGCAATAATCTGGGTGAATATTTTAATTTTTCAGATAACAATATTTATGATGATTTTAAAGATGGAGTACTTGCATATAGGGAACATATAGTTAAACCTTTTGAGGAAAATTATGATAAAATGGTTGATTCAATACGTAACAGTCTTAATTCACTCAATATTTATTGTGGTTTGGAAGATTATATTTTGAACACTCAAATAGTATCAATGCAGTTAATGGCTAATAATCTAGGTGTTTCACAAGTAGTTGAAAATCTCAAACATATGGCTGATATTACCTCACCAATCAATCAATTTAATAATTCTGCTATTTCTCAAGCTATGGCTGCTGCGGATTCTGCGAGAAGGACAATGGGTGGTGTTGTTGAATCTAATAGAGCAGTTATTTCTCAAGCGATGACAGCTGCAGATACTGCAAGAAAGATGGCTAATAGTGTTGTTGAACCCAATATGGTTGCTATTTCCCAAACATTATCTAGTATGGACTCTATGAGTGAAACAATTAAAAACTTAGATAGTATTTTTAATAATTCTGCAATATCTCATGCAGCAATGATTTTAAATGCAATCCAACCACAGATAAGCTTTTGGAATGATTGGTTGAATAATAATAGGCAAATCTTTAAATTTTATGAAGATTCAAATGCCTTTTGGAAAAATGTAAGAGAACGCTATAATATTTCAAAGAAAAAAGCATTAACTTGCATAAAAAAATATAATTGGTTTATCAGTCCAAGTATGGATCCATCTATTGTTTATAACATTGTATCCATATGTAAAAGTGATTCTAAGAGTAAATGGGGAGATATTAACCATGTCTTTTATGATTATTTCTTGGAGAATGATTGTAAAAATTTAGATTTGTTTGTTGATAACTGGAGTTCAAATCCTATTTTTGAAGGTAGGATGAAAATTATTAGAGATTGTGTTGAAATTATAAAAAACCATCCTAAAAATGTTAATTTTTCTAATTTGTTGTTCCAGTTTTAATTTCTCAAATTGATGGTATACAAATGGAATTTATGAATCAAAGAGGGCTTAAAGTTGATAAAAAGAAAGTTGTATGTGATCTTGAAGGAAATCGTAAAAAAGATGAACATGGACAAAATATTAAATATAGACAATATATTAGAGAACTAACTTCTAATGATGAATTTTTAGATGCAATGAATGATGTCTTTTTAGATGTTCTTTTTCAACATACTGAGCGTGGTGAAGACCATAAAACTTCAATTAAATTCAGCAGGCATAAAATCATGCATGGAGAACATTTCACTTATGGAAGAAAATATAATGTAATAAGGTGTTTTATGATTTTAGATTTCTTGCATGGATTAAGTTTGGAAGATTAAATTTTTATATATTGGTTATTTATTACTTCTTTTAATAAATAACCTGCATGATTTTTTATTAAAAAAGTATTTTTAATGGTGATATAGTTGAACTCAGAATTTTTAAAGTATTATATAGAAACAGAATTATATTTACAAAACTCTCCCATGAATATGAAAAAGTTCATTGATTTTTGCAAAAAACGTGGAATCAAAATTGATGATAAAAAATTAGAGGATTTAGAGGAGAAAAAACTTTTCTATCCAATATTTAGAGTAACTAATATTTATAATCAGATATCTGAGCAATATGTTTCTCCTAACTTTGACGAATATTCTCATGAAGAATTATTGGGTTATTTAGAAAATGGAAATATTTATATTCCTGAAGATAATGGGTTTTGTAAGTTTAAAGAATTCTATGATAATGAAACACATAGTCTAAAAACATATTCTTATTACTCTGCATTCCAAATTTGGCCTTTAGTAAGAATATTGGCTGATGAGAGAATTGTAGAGTATAGGCAATCTTATTTTGAAAATTTTGTCAATTTATTAATAGCTATTCAGATTTATTCTCCGTATGGTAGATCCAATCTCAAGAAAATCAATCTTAAAACAGAAATAGATTCTTTTTATAAAAAATTAGAGGAATTTGATTTGGATGAAGCTTTAGAAGTAATTAATCTAGAACATGATGAGTTATATAAAGCATATGCTCTTGTTTGTAGTAAATTGAGGGATTTACTTGGAAGTGATGATATCATACAGCTATGGAAGAATATTGCATGGTCTAAAAAGGACAAGTGCATTGGAAACACAAGATTGGGTGTTGAGTATCTTCAGTGGGCAATGATGCTTAAAAGATGCATTGAAGATGATTTGGAGCATGAAACCTTTGATGTTGATGAAGTCGATGGTAATTGGGAGAAAGTTAGAAATCAATTGCCTTCAAATGAAACTGGAAGGACACTTAGAGGAGTTAGAAATGATTGGTATAAAAATAAATTGACTGACGAATATGAATTCAGATTAAACCGTAAAAAATTATACTATTTGGCTAATTCACTAACCCTTGATTATCATCCTCGAGTAATAATCTTTGTTGAAGGAGATACTGAGGAAATCATGATTCCCAAATTCTTTGAGTTTTATGGATATAACTTTAAGGATTTAGGTTTTGAAATCGTTAATGTGGGTGGAATTGCTAATTTTAATGGTGCTAAATTAACTTTTCAAAAGGAAAATAAAAAATATGTAAAGAAGAGTCTGTCCAATAAATAATTTTTTCTAATTTTTTATTTTTTTTACTAATTTTTCGTTGTGAATTTGATTATTTTAAAGATTG
>Ga0256407_10012008_pt1 | contig 11864 bp, 19 predicted proteins | sample RumenRJG_04DNA_FD_193489 | JGI IMG/M metagenome (GOLD analysis project Ga0256407, IMG submission 193489) | Bovine rumen microbial communities from Lethbridge, Alberta, Canada - RJG_04 | ecosystem: Host-associated > Mammals > Digestive system > Stomach > Rumen | place: Canada: Alberta... | reverse complement strand
ACTGCAAGCGACCAGGTTCATGGAGAAGGCCATGGCCCAGGGGTGCAAGGGCAAATTCTATGTCGGGTTCGACGATTGCCTCCCATTTGGAATTAAGGAATGGTAAATATGGAAAAGAGAATCGCAGTCTATGGCGGTGCATTTGACCCGCTTACCGTGGCCCACGAGGCCATCATCGAGTATCTCCTGGAAAACTACCCGGAAGTACATGTCTATCTGACCGAGAATGACGAGAAGCAGTACAATGCCTCGTTCCAGGACCGATACGGCATGCTGATTACCCGTTTCCCGAAACTCAATATCCACAAGCAGTCGGTCCGTACGTTCGAACTGCTCGAAACGGTCTATGGGAACTATGTCACTGGATCCGAGAAGAAGGACCCCGGCATTGACCTCATTATCGGCATGGACGAGCTCGAAGCCCTGCTTGCCGGCAAGTGGAAGGATTCCGAGAAACTTATCGGCAAGTACAGCATCCGCGTGTTCAACCGCGGGCGCAACTTCAACTTCCATACGGAACTCGGCGACCGTGGCGACATCAAGCCCATCTTCGTGAATGTGCCCGACGTGTCGTCCACCGCTGTCCGCAGTGACATGTTCATGAACCCCATGTACGAGGGCACGGCTGTTTCTCCGCAAGTTCTCGGGTACATCTTCCGGCATGGTCTGTACCATCAGGACAATCCGGTGAACCATTGGGCCGATGAACACCGGGAACTTGCCAACTACAAGCCCGGTGACTATCCGAAGCCGTCTGTCACGGTGACCTCCGTGGTCATCAACGGCATCGGCGAGCCGACCATCGGTCGCGAGGACCAGGTGCTCCTGGTGCGTCGCAAGCGTTGGCCCTTTGCCGGGTACTGGGCCCTTCCCGGTGGCTTTACCAACCCGCATGAGCCTATCGAGGATTGCGGATGCCGAGAACTCAATGAGGAAACTGGCCTTGTCGTCTACCCCAATCAGGTCCACCAGTTGAAGGTGTACATCCCGGAAGATCCGCGTGAGAGCGTGCCTGGCCACTGGGCGTATGACGTGGGCGTGTATGTGCGTGGTACCTTTGGACCCGTCCAGGGTGGCGATGATGCCGCGGAAGCTGCATGGTTCCCGTTGAGCGTGGCCCGCAGGACCCGTCTGGCATTCCACCATAACCGAATCCTCGAAGATTACGTGAAGGCAATCGGGAGATAGTATGCACAAGCAATTTCCTGATATTCCGCTTCCGCACTTGATAGTCAGTGTGCGCGGAAAGATGAGAAGCTATCGACTGGCGAGGAACCTGGATGACAATTCCATCCCCGAGCCCATATTCTGGCTCCCGAACAAGCCGCCCGAGGGGTGGAATGTTACCGAGGAGGAATGGGAACGCGGGATTTCCCTGTGCCTGCAGGCCCGAGTGCTGGGAAGATGGTACGGGGATGACATCCTGCATCCAATCCCGATGACGGAACAGATGAATAAGTACATTGATAGGTGGAGGGCTGAACAATGCCTATGTCGTATCAATGGATACCTGACCGGAAAGCCATCAGGTAATGCACCTCACATGTAGGAAGATATGACACCCAAAGCATACGCACATGAGATTATTGACCTCCTTTCCGAATTCTACCGAGATATGTGTCTTGGATGGAACCGGAAGATGCTGCAGGAAGTATGGAGGGAAATGATATGCCCAATGATTGTCATTCTCCTGATAACTGGGGTATGGCTGTTTGCAATGGCATGTCCGTTTGTTGTCATAGTTCGGTGTTCAATAGGTGGACGTTTCTGCATAGCACTAGGATTTTTATGCTTTGTATTGGTCGCAGTGTTGAGCCTGCCGATCATTAACAGGATGATTTGCTGGTGGCACCGTAAATTTCTACCCTAGTAGATTTTCATGAATAGTTGCCGGCACTGCCGGCATTTGCTATATTTGGGACATGACAGAAATCTTCATCGACATTGAGAATACGGTAATCGACGACCTGGGTAACTGCAGGTGGCTGAATGAACAGTCCGGACGCATTATGTCCTACGTGCAGCAGGTTGTTGACCTGGTGACCACGCATGGCAATAACGAGGATGTAAAGGTCAGCCTGTTCACCTGGGGATGGCGCACCAAGGAAGAAGTGCGCGACTACATTGTCAAGTGGATTTTCGACAGTCTTGAAATTCCTCCCCAGTACAGGGGCCGCGTATGGACGAAGGACGACTCGATTGAGTGCGCCTACAAGCACAAGTGGGTCAATACCACCGACGAAATGGAAATCGAGGACCTGCATATTCCCGGTTCCATGAAGCGCTACGGTTTGGATAAGCAGATGTGCTTCGTGCAGCAGGTCAGGGACTTGGCGGAAGAGAGTAATTGTTCCGAGTTCATACTCATCGACGATACGAACCCGCGCTGGCACGAAACACGCCACATTTGCGATTACCACGAACACAAAGAAGTAATCATCACGTTTGAACACCCGGAGGAACTCTAATGAACAGTGTGATGGGATTTTCCAAGGATTTCGTGCAGGACAAGTTCACCTCGGATGAAATCCAACAGGCAATCGACCTCGGCAACGAGAAATACGGGGTGGAAGTTTCCTACTGCCCCTCTCAGATCAAGGTCTACCCGAAGGACAAGAATTCACTGAATGACCCTATTCTCATTACTGTTGAACATAACATCAGGTGGCCGAATGAGCGGATTTGGCACATTGAACTTTTGACTACCATGGTCTTCGGTGGAGTTGAGCCTCACAATGACCCACGCAACCACGCCAGGTGGGCCGGAATTCCATTCGCCGCACTGCTCGACAAGGTGGTAATCGCCGCTTTTGAAGAACCTATCGTACACATGCCGGCTGGAACGCCGACAAAGGAATAGACATGGCAACAATAGTCTGCAGCAATGTAAACGGGAGCAACATCCAGGTAAACGGCAGGACAATAAAGGCCCCTCCCGGTTCAAGCATCACGATTGACGGTGACAAAATCATCATCGGTGACAACGAACTGGTCATCAAGGATAAGGTCATCAACATTTCCATCGAGGGAACGGTCGGGACCGCCAGTACCAGTTCCGGTTCCATCAAGGTCACCGGCAGTTCCGGGAACTTGACTACATCGAGTGGCGACATCAGTGTCGGCGGGAATGCCAGCAACATCACAACAATGTCCGGGGACGTGGACGTGAAGGGTTCCGTGTCCGGGAATATCAGTACAATGTCCGGTGACGTGAGTCACCATTAAGGAGAAAACATGAACGATTACATTACCGTTATCGCAATCGTACTTTTCGGTTTGGGCGTAGTGCTCGAACTCCTGGCCACACGTATCCCGGATCGCAAGATTACCGGCGATTTCAGCAAGCTGATTTGCAGCGGCCAGTATGAAATGGCTGTCCGCTACATTATGGGGAGCGACAAGAAGAAGCTCGCCAGGGAACTGAAATGGATTATGAAGGATGCCGAGAAGAAGGACCGCAAGGGTGTCCTCCGCGAAAACGGGGTAGGCACCAACCAGAAGAGCCGTTTCCTGTTCGCATACAACCTGTACACCATGTTTGTCGGGAAGCTGAAAGTAAAACAGTCCTACCTGGACCTGTGTGAACTTTCCGATGAACACCAGGACTACATTGACCACTTGAAAAAGTGCATCCGTGACTAAGGTTGCCATTTGGTAGCGAAGATGCTACATTTGGAGTATCAAAAACAAAAGGACAAAAACACAATGAAAAAACTCATCACAGCATTCGCACTTCTCCTCGTCTTCGCGTTCACGGGATGTGCCGAAATCGACCAGACTGAACGCGGTGTCGTCCTCAACTTCGGTAAGGTGAGCGAGACGATTGAACCGGGTCTTAACTTCTACAACGTGATTACCGAAAAGGTGATCAGGATTCCGGTCAAGACACAGCTTGAAACCATGCGTGTCGGTGCCGGTTCCAAGGACATGCAGGAAGTGACCGTGGGTGTCAATGTGAACTACCATATCGATCCAACGAAAGTGGCTGATGTGTATGGCCAGTACGGCAAGGAAGTGGTCGTGACCATCTTGCAGCCGAAAATGCGTGAAACCATTACCGGCGTGACGCCACAATATGCACCGGAAGAAATGCTGCAGAAGCGTGAAGAAATCCGTCTACGCATGGAAAACGACCTTCGAGCTAAACTGGATTCGGCAAAATCCCATATTATCATTGACGGTTTTACCATTTATGAATTCAAGTTCGATGACAAGTTCAACCAGGCAATCTTGGACAAGCAGATTGCTGAACAGGAAGCCAAGCGCGAAGAAAATGTCAAGAAGAAGGTTGAATATCAGCGTGACCAGAAGGTTACTGCTGCCCAGGCAGACTCCACAATTAGGGTCATGAATGCAAAGGCCGATTCTCTCGCCATCGCAATCGGCATGAAGGCTCTCTCCAACCCGAATGCAAAGGCCTATATCAATCTTAAATGGATTGAAACCTGGGATGGCAAGCTCCCGAATGTCGTCGCGAACGACAAGGTCATGCCCATCGTTGACATGAAATGAAAAAAATCTGAAAAGTCTTCCGATGTAGCTGAGAATTTGCTATATTCGGGACAACAGCAGTCGTCCGTTCTGCCACAAGAATCAGTGGAGTGGAACCTGGGTTCATGGCCAGGTTCTCGATGAGCGGTCCTGAATCATCAGTAAATGGTGCTGTGCCCATGCAGCTATTGTGGGTCGGGAACGCCTGCCCCGCTTCCTGCATCACGAGTACGTGAGGGAAAACATGTAGGCGCCCTTCCACCGGGGAGACGGTGGAACCGGTTGGACCACCCGTTACCGTGGCGTGATTTACCGCGGAGGCCCACCATGCAGATGTAGCTCAACTGGCTCAGAGCGCGGCATTCCCATTGCCGAGGTTGCGAATTCGATTTTCGTCATCTGCTCGAATATATCATACCAATTTCGAATTGTGGCGAAACCTATAAACTTTATCCGAACATTAGGTGGCACTCATGTTCGATCATAAACCATTTTTTGTACCCCTGGTATATGCAGAGTGCCACAAATTGCTATACCGGGGGTATTTTAATTGGGTATGGTATGGCATTTAAGCGCAAAACAGATGGGTGGAAATGCCCAGTATGTAAAGAAATCTTTTCAGTAAGGCGCGAACTGGAAAAACATAAAAAGACGGTGCATGGTGGATGTAGACCTCATACGTGCATAGTAGTTAAAAATAACTACATGTGTAAATTTTGCGGCAAACAACTATACACTACACCATCTGGGTTGACAAATCATGAGCTGAGATGCCGGCTTAATCCTGATAGACGTGTATTCAATATGGATTGCTGCCGGACACCTGATTTCCGCCGACTTCGTTCGGAACAACAAAAAGAACGCCATCGGTTAGGATTGGCAAAGAAATTTTCCACAAGGGACAAAGTTGGCCATTCTTATCCAGAAAGGTGGCTGATTGAAGTGCTCCGCAATAACTTTAATCAACATGAAGGCGTTGATTATGTAACTGAACTCCCGTTTTATGGATATTTTCTTGATTTCGCATGGGTAACTCGCCGGCTTTGCATTGAAATGGATGGAAACTGCCACTTAATGCCTGAACGAAAGGATAGTGATGCTAAGAAGGAGGCATTGCTTCTACAAAATGGATGGAAATTGCTCCGTGTGAAATGGGGATATGCCATAAAATATAAGGAGGATACGGTTAATCGCATAAAGACGTTTTTAACTGAGATCGGTGATGTGTCATTTCCATTATATAAAACGGCAGTCGAACGCCAAATGGAGGAAAAGAAAGTTAATGCGCGATTGAAAGAAATATATCGAGCGTATTTCGAGCAAGTGTGGACCGATAGAATGAACAAAATTCTCAATTCTGGCGTAGATGTGCATCGTTTTGGGTGGATTCAAGAAGTGATGGACAAAACCGGGTTGTCCAAACGGCAGATCTATTTGACGTTGAAACATCGCCCTGAACTGATGCGGGAAGTGTATATGAAACATTGATTCATGATAGTATTTTTACACGTAATGTTGCCAAATGATGGAATTCTTTGCTATATTTACTATGCAAAAAAGGATGGCATCATGGCACTGTACACTACGCCGAAAGAGACCACTTGGAAGGAGTTCCAGAGCACAGGACTTCTTCTTTTTATCAACACTTTCCTCCATATCTTCGGATGGTGCATCGTGATTGAGTGTGACGATGAAGGCGCCGACCGTGCATACCCCGCCCGCACATCCTGGCGCGGTTTCTCCGAGGATTCGATGACCCGTGCTTACCAGAAACTTACAAAGAAGATGCAGGAAGACCTCCCGCAGCTTCTCGAAGATGCGAAGGAATAATATGGCTGACTGCGAATTCGATGATGTGAAATGCCGCATTGCCGTTGAAGGGTTGGAACGCGATTTTTACCACTGGGCAATCAAGCTCAAAAGGGAACCGTGGGAAATCCGTACCGATGACATCCAGGGCAATAAGTTCCTGTTCTTCCATTGGCACAATCGCATTGGACGCGGCGATGATTTTGAAGTGTCCATGTTGGTAGACCTGGATAAGGGTCAATACGACGTGTGCAATGTAGTTCCGTTCATGTGCTCCCAGTTAACTCCGCGTGAATACAACGAGAAACTGGAACGTTTCGTCAATGAAATTCTCAATGCGTTCAACCAGGAAAGCCACAATATCATGCACATCATTTACACGAAGTGCGGTGGTGTACTTACTTACGACAGTGGCCCTAATATGAAGGACGTGTGGACCGAGAAGGATACTGAATACATGCAGAAGACACTCATCCAAGAAATTTGCCATAGCCGTCTTGAACTGATGGAAGATGTTCTCAACCGTCATATTCATGAAATCATATCGAGGGAAAGCCATGCTGCGGTTTCACACCAGATTGTGGAGATTATCAACCAGCAGCTTCTCCGACCGGGCGATTGTGACCTGATGATGGCAGCCCAGTGCTTTGTCGGAATGTGCATGAAGAAGATGGTCATGAGCACGCCTCCGACCGACATGTTCGATGAATTCCTGACCGATGAATACCGGGCACATCTTAACAAGCTGATTGGCGTCGATTCATGGCGTCTTGAAGGCGCTATCCAGATTGGGGCAGTGAGAACCAACTTTTACTCGTTATATGATGAGGGGGTACGGAATGGAACCGAGCATTAACGAAATCGAGAAGGCGTTGAAATATGTCGCCAAGGAAGGCTATTATTATGCCGGTAAGCACGCGAGGGAAGAACTTCGCCGCATTGCCGAGTGGCAGAACCAGTCAGTTTCCGAAATCCATGCCCTCAGGGACGGATTGAAGGTAAGCAGCAGCAAGGCATTCCAGGATGTCGTAAAGCGCGAACTGAAACTGGCGAAACTCATCTACAAGCATGACTTGAAGAAAAAGATGAGGTGGCGCCGGATCATGAAGCTCGCGCTGAACCTGTATGCGTGGAGCGAGTCTTCCAGGAGCCTTCTGTCCGGTATCGGCGAGAAGGACAATAAGGGGTACTGGCACAAGATGTACCATGTGGAACGCGGTGAGAAGTTCAATAATATCGGCGAACTGCAGGATGCGACTCATGACATTAGCCCGTTCTTCATCTTGCGCACTCCGTTCATGAAGTACAGTCAACCAATCGAACTGCTGGTCAAGGAGAAGTGGGACTGGGTATGTGATGCAATCAACCATCGCGAGGGCTACGAAGTGTACCAGGCGGTGTTCGTCAACGATGCCAAGAAGGAAATGAAGACGTTCTTTGGCTTATTGAAGGCATAATCATGGGAACCAACTACTATCTCAGGAAGAAGAACTATAAGGACAACCGGTTTGACCGTTCCGACCTTGGTCTCCATATCGGGAAGTCCAGCTATGGATGGTCATTCTCGCTCCATGTGGTCCCCGGTATCGCGGAGAACCTGGAAGACTGGAAGGTCCTCTGGTCCTCCCGTCCCTTTGTCATCGTGGATGAATACGGGAACAAGGTTTCCAAGGAAGAAATGCTGTCCATCGTGACCGAACGGGGGAAGCTGTCACCGGAACACAAGTATTCCGGCCTGAAACGCCGTCTCCCCGAGATACCCAAGGACGAATGGGACAATGAGACGCACCTGCGACGGCATATTCCTGAGTTCAGGTATGATGAAAGGGGAAACGTGGATTATAAGGAATTGAACAAGATCAACTGGGGGTTGGGATATGACCTCCTGGTTGGGGAGTGGTGCTGATTATGGGATATACTGCGAAAGATTTGTATGAAGCGCTCGGGAAGATGATTGCCGACGGTCATGGTGACAGTTCGGTAAAGACAACTGACCAGGGCGGCAACGAGGGCGATGTCCTTGGTGTGTTCGTCAACGACCTCGGTGTCGTGGAAATTGAAATTGCATAACAGAGGTACAATATGGCACAGAAAGTAACCGAAAAGAAGAAACTCTCCCTTGCAATGCCTAACCGCAAGGGTCGTCGTAAACCGAGCGCGAAGCTCGTCACACCTGAGCTTCCGAAACAGTATCGCCGCAAGAACCCCAACAAGTGGTGTGTGGACTACCTGACCAAGACGGACACCTACAAGTTCGGTATGGCCCAGCTCGTGTTCCACAAGCGCCGCAACGAGCGTTCCTACTGGGAATTCAAGCTCCGTTCCACCGGCGTGGACCTGACTCCGTTCTATGACGAAATCAACCGTGAGCTCGACCACCTGTGTACCCTCCGCTTCACCGAATGGGAACTGGAAGGCATCCGCAGGGTCATGCCGTGGCTCTCCGACGACTTCATCGAGATGCTGGCCGATTTCCGCCTGAAGCGCGAATATATCCATGTCAAGAAGGACCCGAAGTACAACGGTGGCCTCCATATCTGGGCCGGTACCGCCGATGGCGGGTGCATCCCGGCAATCCAGGCGACATGGTTCGAAATCTATGTCCTGAAAATCGTCCAGAACCTCTATTTCGACGACCTTGACATCGACTGGGATGCCTCCAAGACGGCCCTGCGCGAAGCGGTCGCCAAGTGGAATGCTGCCCTCCGTAGCGGAGTGAAGTTTACAATTTCTGACTTCGGTGTCCGTCGTTCCATCGACGATGACTGGAACGAGTACATGGTGAAGTACATGATTGACTGCTGTCCGGCTTTCGTGGGAACCTCCAACGTGTACCTGGCCATCAAGTGCGGCTGCAAGGCAATCGGTACGTTCGCCCATGAACTCTATGCCCTCTACCAGGGCATCGACAGCATCCCGTTGCACCTGTCCCAGGCCGCTGTCCTCAACGACTGGGCCGACGAGTTCCGCGGCAACCTCGGTATCGCGTTGTCCGACAACTTCGGCTTCAATGCGTTCCTCCGCGACTTTGACCGCTACCTGGCCAAGCTATATGACGGATGCCGTCACGACTCCGGCGATCCGTTCGTGTGGGGTCACATGCTCATCGACCATTACCGCAAGAACAACATCCCGTCCAATACGAAGTGTGGATGCTGGTCCGACAGCCTCGATGTTGACCACTCCATTGCGATTGCCACCGAGTTCCATAAGGACATCAATGTTGCCTTCGGCATTGGCGGTTTCCTCGCCTGCAAGCTGGTACGCTTCAAGGGCGACAAGAAGCGCGATGCGCTCCGTATGATCATGAAGCTCATCATGTCCAACGGCAAGTACGCGGTGAAACTCTCCGACTCTCCGGGCAAGGTCAACTGCCCTGACCCGAAGGTCATCGAGCGTGCAATCGAGGCATTCAATTACGAGCCCATCCCGGAAAACAAGGATGCACTGGACTAGCTATGGATATGAAGATGAGCAAGCTCGGTCCGTTGAACGATCTGTTCAAAAAGGACACAGTTACCTTCACCTCCCCCGACGGTGAGGTGGTTCCCGTTAAGTCGAACCGTCTCGCCAAGGTGAACCCGGAGAAGGTGGAGGCCCGCAAGGCCCTCGACCGTGCCCGCGAGGCGCTGCGCGAAGCCGAGGAGCACTACCGTTCCGTGTCGAAGGATGACGAGGCTGCCCGCATCAAGGAGCTCGATGACTTCTACCGTGGCAAGTGGGTCCTGGAATATGACCGTGTGTCCATGATGATTGGCGAAGGGCCGATAATCAAGGAAAATTTCACCATTACCAAGGTGGAGAAGGTCACCGGCATCGGCAACGGGTTCGTCTCGGTAAAGGGAAAGATGCTCCGGGTGGCCGAAAGCGACAAGTACAGTGTCCCTACCGACAAGAAGCAACTGTCCGTCTACACGAAGACCGGGGATGACATCCGTATTACCCACGTTGACCAGATTCTTACCCATAACCAGTTAGACAAGACGCTGGACAAGGTGCGGAATAACTTCTTTGGCAAGATGGGATTTATATGGTAGGGGAAATGTCCATATGTCCCATCAACTGGGATGACTACTATGAGAATGCCGAGAAGGCCCTGGACATCATCTGGGATTCCAATCTCGACGATGTTGTCAAGGAACGGCTGGAAGAACTGCTGCGGGTAGACACTATCACCGGATACCCTAAGCCGTACCTGGAACCTAACCGTACCTGGGCTGACACGGCTGCCAACATCGACGACCTGTGCCCTTCCGGCGCCTCTGTTGCCGAGGTGGACTGGTTGAAGGCGCAGATGGAGAAACTGGACAAGGGAACTGCATTATGAGAAGACTTTTTATCATCAGGAAGGACTTGAACCTTCACCCCGGCAAGCTCGCGGCCATGGTTGGCCACTGTGCCGAATGCTACTGGATGAACTTGCTCACCCACGGGTATGTCCGGGATAACGAGTTCGACACGCTGCCCGTATATGGTTTGGATGACAGGCCGATTATCTATCGGGCCCCGCAGATTTACAAGGCTGCCAATGAGGCGCTTGAACGCGGGGACAGTGAATTTACCGTCAAGGCCGAGTATTCTCGCCCATCCAAGACCGTATCGGTGGAAATCCCGAAGGAAATCTGGGACGGGTATATTAACGATATCTTCACCAAGACCATCTGCGAGGCGAAGAACCTGAACCACCTCATGAAGGTGGTGGAAGTGGCCAAGAAGGTGGGCCTGGAAGAAGGTACCGACTACGGCTTCGTTGACGATGTTTGCAAGACCGACCTGACACCGGAATTTACGGACGAGAATGGCGTGGGCCGGTGCCGCGTGGGCATCTGGTTCAAGCCCCTTCCGGACGATGTGAGCCACACACTGAGCAGGAAGTATCAACTTTACAAGGATTAGTATGGATTACAATGAATACGGGAAGATGCTCGTAAGAGCGTCGAGACAGGTTGGAAAATCAACGTTCCATTTGGCCCAGTTCATCAACTGGTTGTCGTTCCAGGACCATCCCCAGGACTTTAAGCCGCTGGAATTCAAGATGGAACTTGTAGATGTAAAGGATATTTAACATGTTAGAGTGTAAGGAAGTCAAGGAATACTTGGATTCGATAGGTTTGCCCTATGATGAGAAGGAAACCGGTGACATGAAGGTGCTGCAGATGCAGTATAACCAGGACCTGTGCGCCATTTTCCCGCCGGTGGACGACTGCCCTAGGTACAGCGTCATCCTGGCGTACAACGGCGCTGTGCAGAGTGGGGTCACGATGGACCTGGACCAGTTGAAGGACTGGATTTATAAGGTGTGGATCCTGAACTCCGAGGACTATGTGTACGAAGATGAACCCAATGGACAGGTGGTAAACTGATCAACTACCCACGGGCTAAAGGCCCGTGAGTTTGGGGAGACCCGGACTCATAGTTGATTAGACTCGGTGAAGCGGAGAAATTCGCTGAACTACGTTAGGAAGGTCACGGCACCCCGGGATGTACGGTCAAGTCCCCCGCTCTGCCGCTTGTGGTTAAACAGTCCTGATGGGTAGGGGCAGTGTGGCGTTCATGACAAGCCT
>Ga0256407_10012007_pt1 | contig 11865 bp, 8 predicted proteins | sample RumenRJG_04DNA_FD_193489 | JGI IMG/M metagenome (GOLD analysis project Ga0256407, IMG submission 193489) | Bovine rumen microbial communities from Lethbridge, Alberta, Canada - RJG_04 | ecosystem: Host-associated > Mammals > Digestive system > Stomach > Rumen | place: Canada: Alberta | collected... | reverse complement strand
TTGTAAAAAAAGGAAAATTTCAAGAGCCATATCCATAGGATTGGGAATTTTTGAGAGTTCATTCAGGTCATGGAAAATTTTATTTTCATTAGGCAGTTCGGGTATCCAGTCAGTACCGCCTATATGCACATCATGAAGTCTTACGGAACCTGCATTTATCACGGTGAATTTGCCTAAATTAAGATGAAGTTTTTTTGCAAATGGCAGGTCAACGAAATTTTCGATATTATCAAGGAGGAATTGCCAAGCGTGTTTGAGGTCATTCACGGCATTGATTTCATCTATGGTATAGCCTGCAACAGACATTCCCTCACATATAACCTGTGTATCGGGATATGTGACAGCAATTCCCTCTAAATTGGCACTTTTCCAAATGGAGTCGATCATATTTCTTTTAGCCCAAAGAACGTTGTCGTTCAGCGACATATTATATTTTGGTTGAAAGAGGGTTTCGGACATAAAAAACATCTCCTTTTGATATAAATATAAAGTTTTTTGGCAGATTTGTCAATAAGTAAAATGTTTTATTGTGATACGATAAATTTTTATTGACAAATGAAACAAGAGCGTGTATAATATTGCAAAATGAGTACTTGAAATATTGTATGATATTGGTTATAATGGAGTGAAAGGAGATGATAACGTGTTCAAGAGAAGAAAGACGATAATAAGAGTGGTAAGTGTAGTATTGTGCATAATGATGGTGCTGGGCGTATTTTCCGTATTGATGTATAGTGTAGGCGGATTTCAGTGATAAAAGGAGTTGAATGACATGGAAGAATTTGTACTTCAGACACACGGGCTTTCAAAGAGATTTGGCAGAAAGCTTGTAGTAAATGACTTGGATTTGAACATCAAAAAAGGCGATATATATGGATTTATAGGACCTAACGGGGCAGGCAAGACAACTGTAATGAAAGTGATATTGGGACTTTTGTTTGCAACGGCAGGAAGTGTAAGCCTTTTTGGAGAGCCTCAAAATATAAAGAATTTAAGGAGAGTAGGCTCACTGATAGAGTCGCCGGGACTTTACGGAAACTGCACAGCGTTTGAGAATATGAAAAGGTTTTCAATTCTCAGCGGAGGAACGGATTTAGAAATACATGAGATACTTGAATTGGTAGGATTGAGAGAGGCAACTTATAAGAAAGTAAGGACTTTCTCACTTGGCATGAAACAGAGATTGGGAATTGCCATAGCACTTTTGGGAAATCCCGAATTGATGGTACTTGACGAGCCTGTAAACGGACTTGACCCTATGGGAATGAAAGATGTAAGAGATATAATTTTGAGAATAAATCAAGAAAGAGGAGTTACGTTTTTTATATCAAGTCACCTTTTGGGAGAGTTGGAGAAAATTTCCACGGTATATGGAATTATCCGTTACGGAGTTCTGACGGAGGAGATAACAGCGGAGGCTCTTGCGGAGAAATGCGGAAAAAGTATTATATTGCGTTGCAATGACGTACAGAGGGCGGCACAAATAGTGACAGAGGAAATGCAGATACCGCAGGTACTCATCAATGAAGCAGAGGGAAAATTGAATATAGCGGCTGAAATTTCACGCTCGGCAGAGATAAATACAAAGCTTGTCAAAGCGGGGCTTGAAGTATCGGAACTTGGTGTTTTAAGCACAAGCTATGAAGATTATTTCCTGCAAAAAATGGGACCCGTGAATGTGTGAGGTGATATAAATGGGAAATATGTTAAAATTTGAGTGCAGGCGACTGTTTAAAAAGCCGAGTTTTTATGTGTGCTTGGGCTTGTGTGCGGTATTTACCATTCTTACGATTGCAGTGAGCAGGGCAAACTTCAATGATATGCTGAAATATTATAGCAGTTCGATTGGAGATGAATACTCTTATTATTCTCTTGAGAATATGAAGGAAACATTTGCAAAAAATTTTTCACCCGATATGCTTGCTTTGAATAATACGGGTATAAGCATGATGTCAACTATTATGGCGATATTTATGGGCATATTTGTATGTGAGGACAGAGTAAGAGGTACTATCAAAAACATATATGCAAGAGGATATTCCAGAACAGATGTGTTTCTTGCAAAGTTCATAGTGGCGAGTGTAACAGCGACATTGATTTTTACAGCGATAACATTGGTAGCATATATATCGGGTTGGATAATGTTTGCAACAAAGCCTTTTGCGGTAGAGCCGTTAAAAGTAAACGGAATATGGCTTTTGATATTGGGAAAGTTTGTTGCAATACTGGGAGTGACGGCACTGTATTTCATGTTGTCGGAGCTTATCGGCACAACGGGATTTTCAATAGCCGCAAATATATTTTTGCCGTCTGTTGCAAGTATGATTTTATATATTGGACTGGAATTGATTTACTTTGTTGCAAGTAAAGGTGATGATTTTAATTATGAAGCGGTAATGAAAATAGCGGAGTATTGGATATATTCTCTTGCGTCATCGGGATTTGCCGAAGAAATGAAAGTAGAGGATTACGTAGGACACCTTTGTGCAAGCGGAGGATATGTGATATTGTTCGGATTTTTGTCGTGGCTTATTGCAAGGAAAAAACAGGTAAAAAATTGATATTTTCGGAGAGAGCAGAAATGTTCTCTCTTTTTTGTATTTACTTTTGGGGAAATTCGGGGTATAATTGAATAAAAAAAGCAGGGGAGATGTGTAAAAAAATGCAGGAAAATATTTGCAGTATTCCTATCAATGATGTATTTATGCCAAAAGACGGGTGTCCGATGTGCAGAATGAGGGATATGCTTGAAAGGCGAAAAGCGGAATATGTGACAGGTTCGGCAATGATGGAGCCTAATGTTAGGGTAAAGACGAATGAAGAGGGCTTTTGTTACAGGCATTTTTCCATGATGATAAAGCTGGGGAAGAGGTTATCCAATGCGTTGATACTGGAAAGCCACTTGGAAAAGGTAATGGAGGAACTGCCCTTAACAAATCCGAGAGGAAAATTTGACAAGAAAAGGCTTGAAAAGTTGGATAGTATGTCAAAGGATTGTTTTATATGCCGTGATATAAAATATAATATGGAAAATATGGTAAGGATAGTTCATGCGATGTGGGTAAACGAACCCGAATTCAGACAGCTTTATGACGAACAGCCGTATATATGCCTTGAACACTATATTATGCTTTTGGGGGTTGACCAAAAGGGGCTTGGAAAGAATTTTGACGCTTTTTATCAGGCAACTTTTGTATTGGCATTGGAATATTTGATGGAACTGAAAGATGATGTCCACCATTTCAGTGCGATGTTCGATTACAGGAATGAGGGAGCAGAGTGGGGAAATTCCCGTGACAGCATTGAAAGAGCGGTTGAATTTCTCACGGGAGAAAAAATTATTGCGGAAGATGTCGAAGAATGATTGACAGAAAGAAAATTTATGTATAAAATAGGATAAAGAAAAATTTATTTTAAAGGAGTATGAGAGATGGCAGAAATCAGAGCTTTTAAGGCATTGAGATTTGACACGGAAAAGGCAGGAGCAATAGAAGAACTTGTATGTCCGCCGTATGATATTATAAGTGAGGAGCAAAGACAGGAATATCTTTACAGAAACCAGAATAATATTATACGTTTGGAACTCCCGAAAGGTGACGAGCCTTATAAAACAGCAGGCGAAGTGCTTAAAAAATGGCTTGACAGCGGAGTTTTGAAAAAGGACAGTGAAGATGCGGTTTATATCTATGAAGAAGAATTTTCGATAAACGGCATTCATGCAAAGTTTAAAGGCTGTATTGTCAGAGTGAAGATAGAGGAATTTTCAAAGGGAGTGGTATTGCCCCATGAAGAAACTCTCTCAAAGGCAAAAGAGGACAGGTTTAATTTGATGAAAGCAACGAACTGCAATTTCAGTCAGATATATTCACTTTATATGGATAGTGAGCATAAAATAATAAATCGTCTTGACAAGCTTTCGGAGTGCAAGCCCGAAATAGAGCTGACAGACGGTGATGAAGTTACACATAGATTGTGGATAGTGACGGATAAAGACGAGATAAATGCAATATGCGGAGATTTTGCGGATAAAAAGCTTTATATAGCAGACGGACATCACAGATATGAAACGGCATTGAATTACAGAAATTACTGTCGAGAGAACGGTATTGGTGATGGGGGAGAAGATTATGTAATGATGATGTTGGTAGATATGGAACATGATGGATTGGTAGTATTGCCGACACACAGGCTTGTGAGAGATTTGGAAAGCTTTGATAAAGAGAAGATACTGAACGACTGCAAGGAATATTTTGATGTATCGGAAGAAAGTGATGTAAGCAATGCTGAAAGCAAGTTAAAAGAGTTGTATGACGAGGGCAAAAAGGCATTTGCATTTTACAGCGGTGACAAGGGATATAATTTGCTTGTGCTGAAAGATGAAAAGGTGATAGAGAAACTTTTGCCGAATAAGAGCAGGGCAACGCAGGGACTTGATGTAACGGTGTTGCATACGTTGGTACTTGAAAAGATATTTGGTATAGATGCGGAGAACATGGCAAAGCAGATAAATTTGACATATACAAGATTGTTTGACGAGGCGATTGAGAGTGTTGACACAGGCAAGGCACAATGTGCATTCATACTCAATCCCACGAGAGTGACGGAAATAAGAGATGTTGCAGCAGCAGGAGAAAAAATGCCGCAGAAATCGACATATTTTTATCCGAAATTGATAACGGGACTTGTAATGAATAAGTTGTTTTAAAAATAAAAGGCGGTCACAGCATTTTTACTGTGACTGCCTTTTTAGTCGGGTTCAGAGCCTATAACAGCCCCAAAAATTCGTCTGCAATTTTTGGTATCATGGTGAGAGAAGAAGTTTTCACAGCGTTTTTGATACATTTCGGGCTGAGGGAAATTTTGAGGTATGTTTTCGGTAAGATATTCAATCAGTTTGTCATGTTCGGAAATGACGATACCGAGAGAGTTTTCGGAGATGTCGGAAATTTTGTATTCGGACTGCACAGGGAGATTTTTAGGCATATAGTATATGACAGGTTTGTTGAGATAAGCCATTTTATAGAGAAGTTCGGAGTAGTCTGTAATGAGAACAGCCGCCTTTCCCGTAAGCAGGGCAATATTTTTTTCTGTATAGGAGTAGAAAGAGATGTTTTTGTCAGAGAAGAAAGAATACATATATTTTTCGATAGACGGAGGCATGAGTACGGCAATTTTAAATTGATGTTCGGAAACAGCGGAAAGCAGGGGTTCACTGGTAAGAATGGCATTGTATATTTTAAAGAATTTGCTTTCGGAGAATTTGACATTATCGGAATTGGAATAGGCAAGGAATTGTTTTCTGTTGCCGGGAGAGATGAGAATTAACTTTTCTTTTTCGTCAAATGTAGGGTCAAGTATGGGATAGCCCGTAGTTTTTATCATATCGGGGGAATAGCCGTATATATTTTTAAGGAGATTATTTTTTTCAAAGGCGGAGGCACAGAAATATTTACGGATATTGTCTTTGATACGGTTGTCAAATTGAGGTGAGTTGCCTGTTGCGAAGTAGTTTTTAACGGAGAAAATTTGTGCATTGAACATATCTCTCAGAAAGAGCATATCGTTTGATGAAAAGCCGAGAGAGCGATATACATTGCAGTCGGCAGAGAATATAATATCAGCGGATAGTATGATAGAAAAGGCTTTTTTTGAATTTGCTTCAATGATGTTTTCATATTTGGAGTTTACAAGAAAGTTGTATTCGGGAGAATTTTTGGAAGTAATGAAGAAAGGAATGAATTTGTGATTTTTTCTTGATTTAAAGAAGTATCTGAAAAGGAGATTGCCGTTGGAGTTGATGCCGAAATTGTCGTAAAAGACAAGATATTTGAAAGTATTTTTTTCTTTGAGAAGATGACGGACATTTTTTCTGATTTGCCTGTAACGGAAGCTTTCGGAGAGAGAGAGATGTTTGGAACATTCCGCAAAGAATTTTCCCTCATAGAAAGTCATAAGGCTTTCGGTAGCACGTCGGATAATAATAGATTTGGTTTTCTCGTCATAAGTAAGGACTTTATCGCCAAAGCACCAAAAACTGCTTTGAATTTGAGTGGAGAGCCTTGCAAAAACGCCTTCAAATTTCATATCAAGTCTGAAAGTGAGGTTTTGATATTTCATGATAATGCAGGCGTTGTCGATTTGCTTGCCGTCACTGACGGGAATATCGAATTGCAGGGAGTGTTTTCGGAAGAAAGGCACGTCAAAGAAAGTTTCGGTTGTGTATATTTCGGATATACGGACATCGGATTTGTTTTGATTGATAAGTGCATAGATTGAGAAGTCATCAATATAAGAGCAGTTTTGGAGGACTGCATCTATGCAGAGGGAATGACCGTCAAAATTGATTGCGTGTACTTCAAGGAAAATGTCTTTTGATGAGCTGATAAAGGCATTATTTACGCTTAATATAAATTCACCGTTAAGTTTATGGAGAACGGGGGAATGATAGTTTGACAGATAGATTTTTTCGACAGTATCTCTGAAAAGGACAATATCGACATCAGGGAGTAAATTTTTATTGTCGTATTTCATTCTGACGAGGCTGAAAGGGAATTCGCTGTCAAGACTTGCGGTTTGGCAGAGATACTTGTTAAGGATAATACCGTCATCAATATAGGCAAGTGCCTTTTTGACGGCAGAGAAAAAGTCTTTTGCGTGGTCGCTGTTGAGGATATATTTATATCTGTCGTTGCGGTTGAGGGCAAATTTTATATTGATTAAATAGAGCATGGCAGATTTTACAAAAGCGGAATTTTTGTTTTCTTCAAGCATAGGTATTATAAAACCGTTTATTGAATTTGTGTAGAAAGATTTGCTGTATTGAGGGGAAAATCTGATAAAGCTGTGTTCGTCGGGCAGAAAAGAAGTATAAGAGCAGTTTTCCGTGAATAGAAATGAATATGTCTGCAATAAAGCCTGAATGATAAATTTATCTTGGGAGTGAAAGCGAAGTTTTGTATCAAACGTGAGGTTATTGATAATATTTTTTTCAAAGAAGTAACACCCAAGCATAAGGATAAATTTATCGGGAGTATCTTTAAGGGATACCATGCCTGCGGGAATGGAATTGATATAAGGCACATCGGCAGAAAAAGGTGAAATGGCAGCTATATCTATGTCTATATCATTTCCGCTTAAAATTTCCATGAGAGTGGGCAGGGCTTTCGGAGAATAAAGACTGTGATTATCAATAAATGAGATATATTTTCCCGAACAGAGAGAGTAAGCGTCATTGTAGCTTGCAGGGGAATTTTTGCCCGAAGTATCTACGAAAATGATGTTTTCGGGAAACTGCTCTATATATTGGGAACAGCTTTGAATGCTTTCTTCACTGCAAACGGAGTCTATGAAAATAAGCTGAACATTTTCGAGGAAAAATTTTTCATCGGAAATGACAGATGCAACGGTGTCATCAATATTGGATTTGTCTTTGATAAGAAGATTGATACTGAAAAAATACTGTTTAGGCATAATGCCCTCCTAAAGTTTAATGTATATAGAATTATATTATAAAAAAGCAAAAAAGTCAATTTTAAAAAAGGAGAATAATAGGACAAAAGAAAATATATAAGAAATTTGTCAACAAAGACAATAAAAAATTATTAGTTTTACAAAAAAGAGTTTTTGTCGAAAAAGCTATTGACTTATTAAAAAAGATGATTTATAATTTTGTCAACAACAGCAAAGGTGCTGTGGGTTGAGAATTAACCTGCAGTACCTTTTTGCCATATTTTAAGAATGGGGAGTAAATATCATGCCGAATGTACCTGAAATTTTCGGATGCAGAGTGTTTAATGATGCGACAATGAAAGAGCGTCTGCCGAAAGGGACTTATAAAGCTCTTAAAAAGACCATTGAAGACGGTAAGGAATTGGATATTTCCGTTGCAAACGTGGTTGCCCATGCCATGAAAGAGTGGGCAATAGAGAACGGTGCAACACATTTCACGCACTGGTTCCAGCCCATGACGGGTATCACAGCCGAAAAACATGACAGCTTTATATCACCGACACCCGACGGAAAGGTGATAATGGAATTTTCGGGAAAAGAGCTTATCAAAGGCGAGCCTGATGCATCAAGTTTTCCGTCGGGGGGAATTAGAGCGACTTTTGAAGCAAGAGGCTATACAGCATGGGACCCGTCATCTTATGCATTTATCAAAGACGGCTCATTGTGCATACCGACAGCGTTTTGTTCCTATACGGGAGAAATACTCGATAAAAAGACACCGCTTTTGCGTTCAATGGAAGTGCTGAATACACAGGCTTTGAGAATATTGAGGGTGTTCGGTGATGACGTTACAAAGAGAGTTGATACGACGGTAGGACCCGAACAGGAATATTTTCTTGTGGATAAGAAAGTGTTTGACAAGAGAAAAGATTTGATATACTGCGGAAGAACTCTTTTCGGAGCAAGACCTCCCAAGGGACAGGAATTGGACGACCATTATTTCGGAACGATAAAGACAAGAGTTTCCGCATATATGAAAGAGCTTGACGAAGAACTTTGGAAGTACGGCATACTCGCCAAGACAAAGCATAATGAAGTAGCCCCTGCACAGCATGAACTTGCCCCGATATTTGACACATCAAATATTGCCACAGACCATAATCAACTTACTATGGCGGTAATGAAAAGGGTAGCGGAAAGGCATGGATTGGTATGTCTTTTGCATGAAAAGCCCTTTGCAGGCGTAAACGGCTCGGGCAAGCACAACAACTGGTCGATGTCAACGAACACGGGAAAGAATTTGCTTGACCCGTCAAAGAATCCAAGGGAGAATACACAGTTTTTGGTATTTCTTGCGGCAGTAATAAGGGCTGTTGACGAACATCAGGATTTGTTGAGATTGTCTGCGGCAAGTGCAGGAAATGACCATAGACTTGGTGCAAACGAAGCACCGCCCGCCATTCTTTCCATGTATCTCGGAGATGAACTCGAAGCCGTTTTGAACTCGATAGAAACGGGCGAAGTTTATGAGAAAAAAGATGCGGCTATCATGAAAACCAATGCAAACGTTTTGCCGAATTTCGTAAAAGACACCTCGGACAGAAACAGGACTTCACCGTTTGCGTTCACGGGAAATAAATTTGAATTCAGAATGCTCGGCTCGGCAGATAACATAGCGTGTGCCAATACGATAATCAACACGATAGTTGCAGATGTTTTGCAGGATTTTGCAGACGTTCTCGAAAAGGCGGAAGATGTAAAAGCTGCTGCGGAGGAGATTGTCAGAAAGACGATAAAAGAGCATAAGAGAATAATTTTCAACGGTGACAACTATTCAAAGGAATGGGTAAAAGAGGCGGAAAAGAGAGGACTTTTGAATTTGCGTTCACTGCCCGATGTCATGCCTATGTATATATCCGAAAAGAATATAAAGCTTTTCGGCAAGCACGGCATATATACGGAAGTGGAATTGAAGTCAAGATGTGAGATACTCATGGAGAACTACTGCAAGATAATCAATATAGAGGCACTCACGGCACTTGACATGGCAAAGAAAGATATAACGCCTGCCGTAGCTGCATACGTGAGAGAACTTGCGGAAACGGCTAATTTGATAAAATCCGTTGATTGTGATATAATAACCACTCCCGAAACAGATTTGATGAAAAAGCTTGCCAATCTGCTGTCATGCTTTATCAGAAAGATAGATGTGCTTGAAAAGGCTGTTTTGGGTGCAAAGGGAATGGACGACGATATTGTAAAGATAGCTATGTACTACAAAGATAATGTTTTGACGGCTATGCAGGAACTGAGGGCGGTTGCCGATGAAATGGAAGCGAATATGTCGGCAAAGCTCTGGCCCTATCCGTCATACGGTACACTTCTTTTCAGCGTTTGAGATATTTTTAAGGATAGAACTATTTTTTCATAAATCTATTGCAATAAAATGGATTTTGCTGTATAATGAATTAGTATTGATTATTTAAGGAGGATAAATTTTTATGTCTGTCACACTGAATGATAAGCACTTGAAGGAATTTATTTCACAGGAGGAGTTTGATGCGATAGCACCTCAGATTGCCCTTTCGCACAGCGTTCTCCATAATAAGACCGGTCTGGGAAATACATTTTTAGGCTGGCTTGATTTGCCCGTTGACTACGACAAAGACGAATTTGAGAGAATTAAGAAAGCAGCCGAAAAAATAAAGGCTGATACAGATGTATTTGTTGTAATAGGAATAGGCGGTTCGTATCTTGGTGCAAGGGCTGCAATAGAGTTTCTGAAATCCCCTAATTACAACGCTCTGCCGAAAGATACCCCCGATATTTATTTTACGGGTAATTCCATAAGCTCAACCGCACTTGCCGAATTGATTAAAATATGTGAGGGCAAGAGAGTATCTATCAATATGATTTCAAAGTCCGGCACAACAACAGAACCTGCAATCGCTTTCAGAGTTTTCAGAGAACTTCTTGAAAAGCAGTATGGCAAAGACGGTGCAAGAGAAAGGATTTACTGCACAACAGACCGTGCAAAAGGTACTTTGAAAGCTCTTGCAACAAAAGAGGGTTATCAGACATTTGTAGTACCCGATGACGTAGGCGGAAGATTTTCTGTTTTGACAGCAGTAGGACTTTTACCGATAGCCGTAGCAGGTGCAGACATAGACGCACTTATGGCAGGTGCCGCACAGGCAAGAGAGGAACTCTGCAATACAGACCTTGAAAAAAATCCGTGCTATAAATACGCTGCCGCAAGAAATATTCTCTACCGCAAGGGAAAATCTATTGAAATGCTTGTAAGCTATGAGCCTGCATTTACCATGATGTGCGAGTGGTGGAAACAGCTTTTCGGTGAGAGCGAAGGCAAGGATAATAAAGGACTTTTCCCGGCATCAGTCGTATTCTCGACGGATTTGCATTCAATGGGACAGTTCATACAGGACGGCAGCCGTACCATGTTTGAAACGGTAATGCAGATAGAAAAGCCCAAATATGAACTGACAATAGGCACAGATGCCGAAAATGTAGATGGCTTGAACTTCCTTTCGGGAAAAACAGTTGACTTTGTCAACAAAAAAGCATTTGAGGGAACAGTACTTGCACATACAGACGGCAAAGTGCCGAATATAGTACTTAATATGTCGGAAGTGAGCGAGAGCGAGCTTGGCTACTTGATATATTTCTTTGAAAAAGCTTGTGCAATCAGCGGATATACAATGTGCTTGAATCCGTTTGACCAGCCGGGCGTTGAAAGCTATAAGAAAAATATGTTTGCCCTTCTCGGCAAGCCCGGATATGAGGAACAGAAAGCAGTTCTTGAAGCACGTCTTGGCTATACAGAATAAAAAAGAATTCCTGACAAAAATAAGTTGACATCTGTTTGAATTTGTAGTAGAATTATAGCAGAAAAAAATTGCTTTATAAGGAGGCAGATTCCGATGGTTACACTTATTATCGGTAAAAAGGGTACAGGAAAAACAAAAAAGCTTATCAATCTTGCAGCAGAGGCTGTTGCTGCATCAAAGGGAAATGTTGTGGTTATCGAAAAGGGTTCAAAGCTTACTTACGATGTATCACACAAGGCAAGACTTATTGATACAGAGCATTATGAAATTACAGGCTATGACGCATTTTTTGGATTTTTGAGCGGACTTTGTGCAGGCAACTATGATGTAACAGATGTGCTTGTTGACTCTACTCTTAAAATAGGCGGTCAGGACTTTACAGCTTTTGCTCAGTTTATTGAAAAGGTAAACTCTCTTGCAACTAAAACGGAAACAAAATTCACTTTCCTCGTATCAGCAGATGAAAAAGAAATTCCCGCAAGCCTTGACGCTGTTACCGTAAAACTTTAATTAAAAAATGTCCCCCGTTGCAGAAATTCTCTGTAACGGGGATTTTTTTTCAATTAGC
>Ga0256407_10012006_pt1 | contig 11865 bp, 6 predicted proteins | sample RumenRJG_04DNA_FD_193489 | JGI IMG/M metagenome (GOLD analysis project Ga0256407, IMG submission 193489) | Bovine rumen microbial communities from Lethbridge, Alberta, Canada - RJG_04 | ecosystem: Host-associated > Mammals > Digestive system > Stomach > Rumen | place: Canada: Alberta | collected... | reverse complement strand
TTCACCTCCACCAATCATCATATCATTATCAATATTATTATTTTTTTCATTATCATCATCAATCATTTCTCCACCACCAATCATCATATCATTATCAATATTATTATTTTTTTCATTATCATCATCAATCATTACACCTCCACCTTCCATTATATCTTTCTCATCACTTGGTTCTATTATTTCTCCACCACCTACCATAATATCTTTCTCATCACTTGGTTCTATTATTTCTCCACCTCCTATCATTATATCTTTCTCATCACTTGGTTCTATTATTTCACCTCCACCTATCATTTCTATTACTTCTGTTTCTTCTTCTTTTTCATTTTCATCTGATATCATTTCACCTCCACCAATCATCATTTCATTTTCTTTCTCATCATCTGATGTTGTCATTACACCTCCTCCTATCATTTGAAGGGTTTCTTCTTCTATGTCTTCTCCTATTATTTCACCTCCTCCTATCATTTCAATGTTTTCGTCTTCTATTATTTTATCAATTTTTTTTATTTGTGTTACTTTCTTTGTAATTTCTTGTTTTTTTACTTTTTTCTTGTCTTTTGATGTACTTTTATCTTTTACTTTTTTATTTTGTATATTTCTATTACTATAATTTTTCCTATATTCAGCATAGGAAACTTCAGTTTCTGTTATTTTACTATAATTTATTCCACTTGAATCATTTGCTTCTGTAGTTAATTTTCCTGATGAATTATCACTACCTAAACTCTTATTCAAATTATTATATTTATCAGGAGGTGGAATATATTCAGGTTCAATATCTCTATTAATTTCCTTTCCTTCAATTACATCATTCATATATTCATCTATATTTCTTTCAGCATCTATCATTCCAATATTTACAATTGCTAATTGGACTTTTTCAATATTTGAACATTCTTCTGCTTTATTAAGTGCTTTTTTATAAAAATCTTTAGCAATATCATAATTATTAATAAAATTATAAATAAACCCATTTAATAAATCCATTTCTAATTCAATATCTTTATGATTTAATCTCTTATTTTTATTGAAAAATTCATTTGAATAATTAATAAATTCATTTATATTTCCTAAAAATAATTTAGTAATAGCTAACTGAGCTAAGCATAATGAATATGATTCAAGATCATTTTCTTCTTCAGATAACTTTAAAGCATTTTCAAAATTTTTAATAGCCAAATCAAAATCTTCTAAAATCCTATTACAAAGTCCACAATTATAATAACAAACAAAAGAATTTAAATTATGTGTAGCAATTTCTTTATGTTTTTCATTATAATATTTACTTTGTTTGAAATCAAACAAATCCGAATAAACAATTCCAATTCTATTCAAAGCCAATTCCATTCCATAAATATCATCTAATAATTTAGCAGTTAAAAAAAATTTTTGATAAAATTTTAAAGATTCCCAAAATTTTTTTTCTTTCTCATTCATTTGAGCTAAATAAAAAGACATATGTGATTCTTTAGTAATATCACCATTTTTAATTCCTCCTTTAGCTCTAGTCATTAATTCATTAATATTAGTATTCATATCCTCAATTTCTAAAGAAGGAATTGAAGGAGCATAACCTTGATTTTCAATAAATGGATTTGAAGATACTGAATTTATTCCTTTTGGAGGACGAATTTGTATTAATTGATTAAAATAACTTTTTTTTGAATCATTTGATGAATTTTTATTTAAAATAAATTTATCATGGAGATATTTATTTAATATTGAAATATCATTTTCTTTTTCAATTAAAGAATTTTGAAAATATAATGAAATACTATTTTTAAATGAATCATTGTTTTTATATGATATTGCTAATTTGTTTGATTGTTTTTTTTTAAGTTCATCATTTTCTTTTATTAATGATAAACTACTAGTGTCGACTTTAGGTCCATTTATATTTGTATTCATTCCTACAATTTTACCTTCAATTGTTATTTTATTTGATATGTATTGTTTATTTTTTGTTGTTGGAATTGTAACTGATTGAGATAATAATTTTTGTTTTCTTTTTTCTATTATTTCTTGGATTTTATTTTCTTTTGGTTTTATAAATATATCATAAAAAATTGCTCTTTCTGGTTTTTTATTTTTTTTTACTTTTATTTTCATTGATGTATCTGTGTCTTTTCTTGTACTTTCTGTCATTTGACGAAATTTTTTATCTACTGATTCTACTGTTAGTGGTTCTTTTAAAAATTTATGGGTTACTGATTTTAATGATTCTTCTGAATAACGTAAGTTTTCTTTTGAATTGTCATCTAGTTTTAAATCTCTTGATATTGATACTGTTTCTTTTAAGTGTTTCATTTTTTTCTTATTTTATTTAAGTTATTTTTTTTATTTTATTTTTTTAATTATTTATTATTGTGATTTTATATTATTTTTTTTCCTGGCGTTTTTTATTTAAATTAATTATATATATTTTAATTAAAAAAAAAAATAAATCAAATTAATAAAAAGATTAAAAAAAATTTAAATTATATTTTTTATTTTTTATATTTTCAATTAACTAATTAAAGCTTTAATTTTTTCTCCAAGCGAAGTCATAAAATCCTTAGTTTTACTTCTCAAAACACAAGTCCCCAAAATTTTTTTATCTTTCCCTTTCTCAACAGATAAATTAACAAGAGCATCTTCCCCTAATTTAGTTTTTGAATATAAATTAGCAACTAAAAATGGATCATCTTCATTAATACTATCAACACTATTAGGAAAAACTAATTTCATTTTTAATTCTTTACACAAATCATTAATAATATCTTTAAAAGATTTTTTCCTACTAACTAACATAACATTATGTTCCCAAGTATATTCATTCCAAAATTTTCTAAATTGTAAATCTGAAATTTCTGCTTGAAAAGTATTCATTAATTCAATAAATAAACCACTTAAATTATAAAATGAATTTTCTCCTTTGAAATTACTAAATGAAACTTGACCATAAATATATGCATTTATAGTTTTACTAAATTTAATACATGCACGAACTGAAGTTTGTTCATTTGGATTTAATGTAAATTGAGGTGGTTTTTCTATTATTGAAAATTCATTTGGTACATATAATAAAATTGATACATTTTGTAATGTGTTTTTAGTTTTATTTTTAACATAAAAATCAATTGTTAAATCAAAAGTAAAAATTTCTACTTCACATTCTACAAAAATTGGATCTTGTGTTCCTGTTAAAACTTCAATAAATTTTCTTTTTTTTATTTTTTCATCATCTTCTTCTTCATCTAATAATTTATTTGAATAAATATTATTATCTTCTATTTGATTTTCTCCAACATCAAAATTATCGGGGTCGTATATTTTACAATGACGGAAATTAATTGGAGTATCAGGTTGATTGTTTAATTTTTTTTCTTCATGTTTTTCATTTTTATTTAAATTTTTTTGATTTTGTGTTATTTTCATAAATTCATTATTCCATTCTTGGAATATTGAATCATCATTTGATAATAAAAATTTTAAACATGTTTGAATATGATTTATATTATCTGGATCTTTAAATATTTTATCACTATTCATTTTTAATATTGAACATATTATATTTATTGTATTATAAAAGTAAATTTTGTATTTATTGAAATCTTCATATTTCTTCATTTTAAATATTATATTTGTTAATGCACTTACTAAATTTGCACTGAAATAAAAATTTGATTCTAAAAGGAATTTACGTAAATATTTTGAATCTTTATTTTTATTTACTTCTTTGGCATCTACAACTTGTGTTATTGTTCCATATGTTCCATCTTCTAAAATTACTGTTTTTGTTATTGTTCTTTTTTGATTTTTTTCTTCTGATTCATCGTTCTCTTCATCTTTTAATAAAATTTTATTTGATGAATATTCAAAATTTAAATCACCTAAATTTTTCATTATTAAATCAAATACATTTTTTAATGTTTCTAAATCATTTGAATAATTTGATAAAACCCAAATACAAATTTGCATTATTTCATATGTATCTATATCTTCAAATGAATGAATAATTTTCTTTAACATTTCATTTGTTATTAATTTACTTTTTTCATCTTCTACATTAGAATATAAATCAAATAATTCTCTAATAAAAGAAATTTGACTATAAAGATAAACATTATCTTTCTTACTAAAAATACTTTTACCTAATAAAAACAAAGGATAATTTTTATCAATATTAGGATATTTTTTAATATTTAAAATAATACATTTAGAAATCATATTTTTTAATTCTATTGTATTTTCATTTTCATTAACAGCATTTAATTGTGTAAAAGTTTCAATAAATTTATCAAAAACTTGAGTAATATTAGCTTCAGTAACTAACTCATTAATTAACTGAAAAGCAATTTTTCTTAATTCCTTTGCATAATTTAAATTAATCAAAGTAGCAAAAGTTAAAATTTGTTCTTGTAAAATTTCCTTATGTTTATTTTTAATCCCAATTAACTTTTTTAAAATAATAACCAAAGTATTATTATCTCTTTCTTCATGTAATAAAGAACATAAAATATTAACAGCAGTAGAAACGATATTTGGACTTGATGAAACTTCTAATAAAATAGAACTAATTTCAAATAAAACAGAATGTGATTTATGAACAGATAACTCTAATAATAAATTAATAAAAATTGAAGTTTTATTAGGAAAACTTTTACATAATTTTTTTAAATTTTCAGCTATACATAAAGCGAATAAATCACCTAATTCACTTATTTCATTATTTTCCATTATTTCTTGTGTTAATTCTAAACTTTCCATAGGAGCAATTTTTGATAAAACTAAATATGCATTTCTCCTTGTTGCAGTATCATTATCTTTTAAAATAATATCTTTTAATTGATCTGGCATTGAATCAGGAACACAATCACTTCCAAAATTATTTATAAATGACATAGTACACATTAAAGCATTACTTTTAACATAAGGATGATTATGATTTAAATTTTCAAAAACTGCACTTTTTAAATTTTCTAAAATTTCAGGCATAGGTAATTTTGTTAATAATCTTAATGTTCTTCCTCTTATATATTCATTAGGAGAATCTAAATCTTTTCTTAATGTATTACAAACTAAAATAAATTCTTCTTTTATTTTTCCATCTTTATTTGTTTTTTCTACAATTTCCCAAAAGAGAAATAATAATTTTTTTATTCTAATATCATCAACTATTGTTAAATGATGTATTGCATTTATCATAATATCTTGTGGGTAATTATCATCATTTACCATTGAACCTAATAATGTTTTTAAACCTTCTTCTTTCTCTTTTATGTCTTTTGATGATATTTTCTTTGTTACTTCTCTATATGATGTTAAAGGCTCTTGGTCTATGTATATGTAACATGGTTTTTCTTTTAGGGTTAAGGATTTTTTGACTTGGGACATTTTTGGGTTTTAAAATATTTATTTTTTATTTTTTTTGGTTTTTTAATTGTTTGTTTTTGTTTTTTGAAAGAAAAAATAATTTTTTTTTAAATTTTAATTTATAAGAGTTTATTTTTTTTTATTTATTTTATATTTAATATTATTTTATGTTTTAATAAAATGAATTATTGAATTTTAAATGAGTCAATTAAATTTTCTTTTTTTCTAATTTTTTGAAATAAAATAATTAATAAATAATATTAATACTTTCTTTTTATTTATAAAATAATTAATTGTCCAATTTTATTTTACAGAGAGTTTATTCATATATATATTAACAATTTATTTATTAATAAAAATAAACGATAAATGCAAAAAGTAATGAATATTAATGACGGAAATTTTTTAACATACAATACTCTTTATATAATGTATTTCTATACACTGACTGAAGAATTAGAAAAAGAAATATTAAAAAAGAAATCACATACAAAAAAAAGTTTTGATGAATTTCATAATAAAATATTAGAAACATTTAAGTATGACTTCTTATCAAAAAAAATTGATTGTTGGTTTAATTTTTTTGAAATATCAAAAGAAAAAAGAAAATTTGCAATTCAATCTATAAAAACTTTATTAGATATATTAAAACAATATAAAAATAAAGATTTTTTTCAAGAAATTGAAGATGAACTTTTTAGCAAAGATAATATAGGTTATGAAAAAATAATTTCTAATTTATTAAAAAATTTAAATGAAAATTTTGATATTAAAAAAATTTTAATAACTGATTATTCACAAAAATACTATTCAATAGAAAATTTTATTCGTGATAAAATGATTCAATATATTGATAAATTAATTAATATTTATTTTTCTATATTTAGGACATTTTTAACTTATTTTACAGATAAAAAATTTAATAAAGATTATAAGTTACAATTAATGTATGCTAGTGATGATTATATTGAATGTTCTGAAAAATGTTTATTTGCTAGAGAACAATCAAAAAGTGAAATATTAAGACTTCAAAATATTCTAGAAATTAAAAATGATGAATTAATTGAAATGGAAAATAAAATAAAGATGATTAAAGAAGAAAATGAAGAAAAAGAAAATGAAATATTAAATTTAAAAAAAGAAATAGAAAATAATTTATTATTTATTAAAATGAAAGAACAAAAATTAAAAGAAAATGAAAGTGATATTAAATATAAAGATGATTGTATTAAAGACATGGAATCAAGATTAAAATCTCAAAAAAATAATAATAAATCTGATAAAAATAAATTAAAAAATACTATAAAAGATTTAATAACAGAAAAAGAAGAATTGATTAAAAAAATTGCACATTATGGTGAAATTAACATAAATTTAAAAAATGAATTAACATTTCATCAAAAAACAATTGATATTCAAAAAAATGAAATTCAAGGATATAAAGATAAAATAGATGATTTAAATAAAAAAATCTATGACTTAAATCAAGACAATTATAAATTAGATGTTCAAATCATGGAATACGAAAATTACTTGAAAATAGTATCTTAATCTTATATAAAAAAAAAGAAATTATAAATAAATATGTATAAATAATTTTAGAATTAAGTTTTAAAATTAAATATACAGGTAAAATTAAATATATTTATTTATAAAAAAATAAATAATGTTTTACATAGTAAATTGACATTCTTTAATAGTACATTCTTTAAAATTTTGACTTTCAATAATTAAAGATAAAACCCTTTCTTCAACTAATAAATCACTTTTATTATTAATTGACATAATTCTTTGAAATTGAGGAAATAATTTTTTTTTCTGAAAATATGTTGTATTTATTGGTTTAATATTAAGATTACTACTATTTTTAGATGTGTTTTCAAGAGATAAAATAGTTGTATCAATACTTACATGTTTATCTTTCTCAGAATTAATACTATAACTTCTATGAAAAATATTAAATTTTTCTACTTTTTTATAATCTTTTTGAACTATTGGTAAATGTAATTGTGTTGATGTTTGTTTTTTTTCTATTTTTTGATAAAATTGTTTAAAATGAATACTTCTTTTTTTATTTGAATTTCTTTTAAATAAGTTTTTATGAAATTCAAATTGATCATTATATTTTTTAAATACTATATTAATATCTACATATTTTTTATGTAAAAAATCATAGACATAAAATTTATTATTATTATCATTTTCTAAATTGTTTTTTGAATTTAATTTAAATTTCGAATTATTAAATGAATTCCTTCTTTTTCTAAATAATTCTTTTGATATAATTCTACTTATTGTATGTCTAATTGGGATATTAGTTAAATTAATTTGTGATTGACTTGACTGAGGTTGATAAATATCTTCTATTTCTTCTTCTTCATCTACTTTTGGTTCAATTATTTCTTGAATTACAAAACGACCTCTTATATTTTTTGAAGTAGAATCTATTTTATTTTCCATCTTATATAAGAATTTTTTTTAATAATAAAAAATAAAATATAAAAGATAATTTTCCTTATTTTATTTTTTAATTAGATAAATGATAAATGAACAAAGGAAAAATTTACTTTCTACTTATATTGAATTAAAAAAAGTTTTACCTCCGTAAATATATTATCTTATTGTAAATTTTTAGTAATTATATGAAAAATATTAATGTTATAAAAAAACCAATTATATCAATGAAGAAAAATTTAAGTTTTTGGGATTCTTTATTAAAAAATAAACAACCTTTAAAATATAATACTTTAATCAATTTCAAAAAAATAAATATCTTTAAAAAGAAAAGCAATTTTCAAAATTACTTGGATTTTAATAATAAAAAAGGAATTAATAAATTAAATAAATCAACTATTAAAATTAAGAAACCATATAATTCCGTTAGCCAATCTATCAATAATTCAAAAAATAAGATTATTAATTTTTCATTTATTCAAAATATTAATAATAATAATTTATCCAATAATAATTTTATTTTTTCATTTGGAAAAAGAATAGAAAATTATAATTTAAAAAGAAATATTTCTCTTCCATCAATAAAGGATTATTTAATAAACAGTTTATCAAGAAGTGATAGAGAAAAAGATGATATGAAAATTTATGGTTATAGATTAAGATATACTAATAATTTAGATTTAAAAAAAAAATCAATAGATGAAACAATTCAAACAAAAATAAACAATATTAATTATCATTATATTTTAAAAAATAAATTTTTGAAAAATGTTTATAATTAAAATATAAATAAATAATTCTATAAATAAAAAATAAATAAAAAATAATTTTTTTTTATATAAATTAATGCTTTTTTAAAAAAAGTAATAAAATTATCAAATGAATGAATATACAATTGAAAAATATAATAATTCAAAAAAAGAAATTTTAATGAAAATTAAATATAAAATACCAGAAAATAAAATAACATTTTCAGAATTAAAAGAAGATATAATAAAGCAAGACCCAAAAAATTTTAAAAATGATGATATTATAGAAATAAATGGTTATGTTCCGCCATTAGAAAAAATAATTCCAAGAAATATTAATATAATAAAATTTATTCAAATGAATAATGAAAATGAAAATTATAATGACAATAATAACATAGAACAAAATGAAGAAAATGAAAATGAAAATATAGAAGAAGAAGAAGAAGAAAGTGATGACTCTGGAAAACCTTTAAATTATCTTTTAGAAAAAGTAGAAAAGAAAAATCAAAATATTTTAAATAAAAAAAGAAATAGAAATGAAAATTCAAAATCAAATATGATTGAATTAGATGAAAATTTTCAAATTATATCTGACTTTGCTCCAACTAGAAAAGAATTATTTAATAAATTATTTATTAAAGATTTTTCTGAAAATTTAGATTATAATAGCAATAAAAGAATATATTTTAATCCTGAAAAATATGCAAAAGTTAATAATCTTAAAAAATATTTTTTTGATGGAGAAGAATTAATTGATAGTATTGTTAATAATAAAATTAAATTTAAAGAAGAAAATAAAGACTTGATAAATAATAAAATTGAGAAAAAAAATCAAATAAAAGGAAATTTAATAATAGAAAAAAAAAATGATAATAAATCATTCAATGATGAAAATTTAATAGAAATAAAAAAAGAAAAAGAAATTAAAAAAGAAACATTATATGACAAAATAAAACAAGAAAAAGAAATTAAAAAAGAATCATTATATGATAAAATAATTAAAGAAAATGATAATAATAATATAATTAGCAATCAAATTCCAAACACTATTAATGAATTAGAAAAAGAAGAAAAAATAAAACAAGAAGAATTTAATAATATTTTTGAACCATATAAAGAAAATGAATTTGAAGAAGATAATGAATTTGAATTTTATGATTTATATGGAGATTTAAATAGAGAAGGTATAAAAAAGCATTTATTAGATTTATACCATTTAGCTCATCCAAATTTTAAAGAAAGAATAAAATACTCAAAATTAATTTCTAAAATAAGTCAATTATGTCCACAAATAAAGAAAAAAAAATTAAATTTTGTTTTTGATTTAGATAGTACTTTAATTTGTGCCAAAACTCTTGGTTATTCAAAATTAGACATTGTTAAAAAAAAATATAAAACTTTAGATGAATATTATCAATTTATAGAAGTATATAATAGTGCTTTTCAAATTCAAAATATGATTGTAAATTATAGATATGGAATTAAATCATTATTTAAAAAAATAAAAGATATTAGTAATTTATATATTTATACATTATCTCTTGGAAATTATGCAGAAAAAATAAAAAATTATATTGAAGAATTATGTAATGTGAAATTTGAAAAAATAATTTATTTTAAACCAAATAATAACGAAGAAAGACTAAAATTTTTTGATAAATTAAATATAAATCTTTTTAATTCTTTAATTTTAGATGATTTAGAATATGTTTGGGTAGGACATACAATTAGGCATAAATGTATCATTAATTCAATGTCATATTGTTGTGATAAAACATATTTAATTGCAAATGAAACTTATTCAGAAAAAAGAAATAAAGGATTACTCCCTTGTTTTTATTTTAATATTATTACTTCTCAAAATGACAATTGGTTAGATAATTTAATGATGATTGTTCAAAATAATCCATTTAAAGAAATTAAAAGTGGAAGATATTTTCATATTGAAACTGAAAATTCAAATAAGAAACAATTAGAATATATTGGAAATTTATATATTACAGTTTATAATATTATGGAATTTATGAATTTTGAAACTATTTCTGCAATGGATGCAATAAAAATGATAAGAATTACTATATTTGCAGGAATGATTTTTGATATCTCAGCATATATTAAAGAAGAATATGATATTTTAAGAGTTTTAATTATTTCAAATGGAGGTGAAATTTATAATGGGAATAATTATTATGATGGTGCTGATTATGTTCTTATTTGTAATAGGATAATTTATCAACAACATAAAAATAAAATTGAAAAAATAAAATCAAAATATAATTATTTCCATTTAATAAACGAAAAATATGTTTTTGAATGTTCTTTTTGTATGACTAAATTTTCTTTAGAAGATCCAGAATATATAATAGAAGAAGAATAAATAAAAATATTTAAAAAAAAATAAAAATTATTTATTATTATAATTAATTTTATTTACCAGTAATTTTATATTTAATTTTATAATAAATCAACATAATATTAATAAGACCTAACATAATAATAATTCCAATTAAAATAATTTTATTAGTTGTTGCTCTTCTAATCATAGTATTTAAAACTTTACCTGCTTTTTTAACATAACTTTCAGCTTCATTTAGTAAATTTCCAGTATTTATTAATATATTAGTTTGATTTTTTAAAGATTTCATTGTTTCTTTATCTCTTTCATTAACTCCATTCATTAATTTAATTGTATCTTTCATTTTTCTATTTCCATAATCAATTTCATTATTTGTATTTATTAAATAATCTCTTGTTTCATCACTCATTAAATTTGAGTCTTCATTTTCATTATTTTCATTTTTTAAAATAGATAAATTTTCTATTTCTTTGAAATTTCCTTTTAATTGATTCATTTTTGATTTGAAAAATGGAAGATTGTATTTTTCTTTTGTTTTAATTGAATATGATGATAGTTCTACTTCCATATTTCTATAAATTTTATCACATTCATTTAAAAGTAATTCAATTTCCTCTATTTTTTTGTTAGTTATTGAATTTGGTGATAATAAAACAGAGTTTATTTGATTTTCTAAAATTGAAATTTTTTTTATTAATGTTGATTTAGTTTCAGGAGAAATTTCAGGTGAAGTAATTATTAAATTATTATTGTTTGTATTATTATTTTCCATTAATTTAAAAATAATATATTAAAAATATTATTTAATAAATAATTTCAACAATGTTTATTATTTTTTATAAATCTAAATATATATTTTTAATTTATAATCTGGATTAGAAAAAAAATACAAATTTAACTGATATTAATAAAAATATAAATAATGAAATATAAAATTTCCTGTTT
>Ga0256407_10012005_pt1 | contig 11866 bp, 6 predicted proteins | sample RumenRJG_04DNA_FD_193489 | JGI IMG/M metagenome (GOLD analysis project Ga0256407, IMG submission 193489) | Bovine rumen microbial communities from Lethbridge, Alberta, Canada - RJG_04 | ecosystem: Host-associated > Mammals > Digestive system > Stomach > Rumen | place: Canada: Alberta | collected... | reverse complement strand
ATTTCGAATATATAACACATGCAAATATAAAATTTATAAATAAATGAAAAAAAATTAGGTTAGAATGATTAAAAGGAAAAGAAATAGCAAATTGAATTATTTCATAATTCAATATCATATTTTTTTTCAATTTAAATAATAAAAACCAAAAAAAAAAATAAATAAAAAAAAAATTTAAATATCGTCATTAAATCTGAAAAATATAATATAATAAATTTTTAATTATTATCATTCTCATAAGTATAATCAACATAATCTTTCCTATCACCATTTCTATTATATCCAACATATTTTTTCCTTTTTCCATCAGTATGATCTACAATAATATTCCCCCAATAATTTTCAAATAAATACCCATTAGTTTTATTCATTTTATAACAAGTTTTTTCACTATTAGGTTTCCCAGAATTTTTCTCAGTCCAAGTTTCCATCCATTCTTTATCTTCAAGTAGTTTTTTACATTTTTTAACACAAATTTTTTCTCTATTATCATTAATCTCATCATAATTTTCTTTCCATTCTTCTTCCCATTCTTCAAATTCACTTTTACCCCATTTTTTACAATATTTTTCTCCATTTGGTTCTTCATCCCATTTTTCTGTCCATTCCATATTATTATTTCTACCATAATTTTCAACATGACTAAAATTTTGTATTCTATTTCTATAATTTCTTTGATTCCATTCATTATTTTTATCTTTACCTATTTTTATTGTAGTTTCATCACCATTTGAAACATTGTAAATATTAGTATCGTGATATTCAAAAATTATTTCGTTATTTTCTTTTTCTTTTTTACCATATTTTTCTGTTGTTTTATTACCACAACCATCATCTAAAAATTTTTGATATTTTTCTTCTTTAATTCCATTTTCTAAATTTTCTTTTTTCCAATCTTCTTGATAACGACGATTTTTATTATTTTGATATCTTTTTTTTCCCCATTTTATTCTATTATTTATATGATATGTTTCAAAATTTGTTTCATAATAATCATTTCTTTCATCAATTTTTGTTGTTTCTGTATCAACTTGAGATACAATTATTGGAATTTCTTCTTCATTATCTTCATTTTCTATTTCATTATTATTTGAATTTGTATTTATTTCATTATCATTTATTGGAATTCTATTTCTCATTCTTTCTTTAAGTTTTTTTTGATCTATTTGATATGTTACTTCTTCTTTTTGTGTTTCTTTTATTTTTTCAGTTTCATTTTCAAATGTTGCTTCACTTGTTATTCTATCATTTCCTTTAGAAATTATTGAATTATATGATGATTTTACTTGACCATTGTATTTTGTATATCTTATACTTCCTGAACATTGATTTAATTCTTCATCTTCAAAATCTGTAACATCTATTACTTTATTTGGACGATGTCTTCTGTGATGACGTCTTCTTAAATTATTTATGTTATTTATATTATTGTTATTATTATTATTATTATTATTGTTCTGGTTGTTAAAGGGATAATTCATATCTTCATCTGGGATTGACATTAAAAAATTATTTTCATCAAATGTGAAATCATCTTCTTCATTAAATAAAAATTCCTTTGGTGGTGCAGTACTAGGAAATAAACTAATAGAACTTGAATGATTATTTATTTTATTATTCATTATATTATTATTATTCATAATATTATTATTATTCATAATATTATTATTATTCATTATATTATTATTTCCAAATCCATTATAATTATGACTTGTATTAATTTCATTGTCGTTGTTATTAAATTCATCAGATAAAATTGATTCTGCTTCTGTATCACTTGTAAAATCAGATAAATTATCATCTTCATCTGCTCTATGAACTTCTCTATTAATTAATATATTTCTATCAAGTTTTACACCATCAAATCCAATTTCTAAAATATAACAAAAATCTTTTCCAGTAATTTTAATACTATATAATTTATAAATGAAAGTTTTATGAATAGAAAAAATAACTTTATTATCGTCATTACGATCAATTACATTCCTCCATTCTTCAAAAACAACTTTATTATCAGTATTTAAAGTAACTCTTTCACCAATATTCATTAATAAATTCATTTCATTACCAAAATTATAATTATTAATAATATTAGACCATTCATCTCTAAATTGTTTAACTGGAATTAAATCAATTAAATTATGACATTTTCTTATAAAGTAATTATGTTTAAAATTATTTTGATCATAATTTTCTACTGTATTTGTATCTAATGATATATCATATGTTAATTTTGATATTAATTCCATTTGTTTTATTTTTAATTCGTTTGTTGGTTGCTCTCTTGCTAGAAGATAATTTTTTATTGTTTTTAATGGTTGTTCGTTTATGTTATTCATTTTTTGGTTATATTTATTTATATAAAAAGATCATTTGAGTTTTTGGTTATTTATTTTATTTTTTTAATTCTTTAATTTTGTTGTTATATTATTATATTATTTTTTAATTTTTTATTTTTTGTTTTTTTTATAATTAATCTCTTAAATTTTTAATTTTATATAATTCATTTTTAAAAACGATGATAAAAAATTGAAAGTTTAGAACATTTTTAATAATTTATTAAATAACTTATAAAAGTATCTTTTTTTGACCTTTCATAAATTTTTTTATAATTAATGTTTATTTTAGCTATAAAAAATTAGTTTAATAATCAGAATAATGGGGATTATTTTTGAATTAATTTCAAAAAAATGTAAAATAGTTTATACATTCTTCATATCAAATAATCAAAATAATTCAATTGAAAAAAATCAAAGTTCTATAATTCAAAATAAAAACATAAAATTAAATGAATTACTATTACAAAATGATAATAATTATAATATCACAAATAAAAATAATAAAAAATATATTGAACTTGATGAATATAATTATAATGATTTTATAATATCATCAAAAAAAATAAAATCAAAAAATTCAAAATCACTAAAAGACTTTGAAATATTAAGATTAATAGGTGAAGGTTCCTATGGAAAAGTATTTTTAACAAAACTAAAAAACGACAAAACAAAAAAGAATAAACAATACGCAATGAAAATTCTAGAAAAAGAAAATGTAAAAAAATGGAAGCAAAAAAATAACATATTTACAGAAAGATATATTCTCCAAAATTTTAACCATCCATTCATAAGTAAATTATCATATGCATTTCAAGATTATGAAAAATTATATTTAGTAACTGATTTTATGCCAGGAGGAGATTTAATGCATAAATTAATATCATATGGGAAATTATCAGAAAAAAATTCAAAATTATATGCAAGTGAATTATTCTTAGCAATTGATTTTTTACATAAAAATGATATAATTTTTCGTGATTTAAAACCAGATAATATTTTAATTGATGAAATTGGACATATTAAATTAACTGATTTTGGTTTATCTAAAAAATTCAATTGTGAAATTGATAATTCAATAAATGATTCACCAAATAGTCAAAAAAGTAATAAAAGTCATAAAATTACTTATTCTATATGTGGAACTCCAAGTTATATTGCTCCTGAAGTTTATAAAGGAATTGGTTATTCTAAAGAAATTGATTGGTGGAGTTTTGGTATTGTTATTTATGAAATGTTAACTGGGAAATTTCCTTTTAAAAGAATTGGAAAAGGAAATAAAAAAATTTTTAATTTAGATGTTAATTTTGAATTAAAATCTCCTTTATCTAATGATGCTAAAGATTTAATTGGGAAATTATTAGAAAAGGATATTAATAAAAGATTAACTGAACCTTTTGATATTATGAATCATAGTTTTTTTAAAGATGTTAATTGGGATGATGTTTATAATAAAAAAATTTTACCTGAAAAAAATAATTTTAATGATATTAGTAATAAAAGTATTGAGGAACAATTGAATAATAATTTTGATAAACAATTTATTGAAAATAAAATTGAAGTTGAAAAAATTGAAGGTTTTCAAAAAAAAATTCATAATAATATTGAGAGAGATGATTCTTTATTTCAAAATTTTACTTTTTATGAAAAAGAAGAAATAATAGCTTAAATTATATTTTTTTATATTGATGTCCTTTATTATACAAAGTAATAATGTATTTTTGTAAGTTTTTAAGTAACAAAAATATTATTTTGTATAATAATTATTAATTTTTTTATGTCGAGTTGGAATTTTATTAAAAACAATAAATTTTTTTATGTATAAATAATATTAAAAAGAAATATGTGCTTTATCTATATTATTTTATTTATTTATCATTTAATTAAATCATTTATAATAATTTAAATAATTGAAAAAAAGATTAACTTTTAAAATAAAAATAATAAATTTTTTATGCATAATTTAATTAGTTTTTATATTTTTAATATTGTAAAAATTAATTATTTATAATCATAAAATAATATGAAATTAGAATAATATTGATGATGGAAAATAATATAAAAAAAGTTTATAATACTCAAATAGAACAATCAAATATTTCAAAAGGAAGAATCTCTTTTGAATTAATGTTGAAAAGAGGTAATAAAGGATTTAATTTATATTCAAATTCTCCTTTAAATAAAACTGATATAGACACAACAAATAATTTGATAAATCCTTCATTAGCAAAAAAAAGGAAAATAAGTTTTATTGATGAAAAAGATAAAACAAAATCAATAAAAGAAGTAATTGAAATACAATCGTATAAACAATATAATGTCGAAATAATTAATGAAGATAAAAATAAAGGATGTGAATGTAAAATTTTTTGAATTTTAAAAATATATTACTCCATAAAATTTCATTTTAATTATCAATTTAACTAAATTCTTTAAAAAAGCTTTTATATATATATATGATTATAAAAACAGATAACATAGATGTTTATTTTAATGTTAATATAATTTGAAAATAAAATTTAATTATTTATTTTTATAAATAAATTATGGATAATTTAAAAGAAAATGAAAAAAATAGATATATCAAAAAAATATTTAGCAAAAAATTACATTATTTAAGTTCTGAATTATCAAATAGGAAAACAGAAAAAAATTTAACAAATTTAACAAAAGAATCAAATTTTTCAATAATTAAAAAAAGAAAAATAAAAGAAAATTCAAAAAATAATTCAGAACAAATTGTTAAAATACAAAACGCAAATGAAATTTGGCATTTATTAAATGGTAAATCGCATGGTACAAAATCAGAAGTAAATTGGTCAATAAATTTAAGAGATTATGAAATAAATAAAAAAAAATTAAAATTTGAAAAAATAAATCCACCAAGTTTTTATGAAATAGATGAAAAAAAATATAAAAAAAAAAATTTAATCAAATCAAATTCAACAAATGATATTTTTGTCTTTAATTCAATTAAACATTTATTATCAACATACACATCAGGTGAAACTTTAGATAATAATACATTTATTTTTGAAAGAACATTAAGAAAATTTAAATTAAAAAAAGAACATTTTGTTAATCATAAAAATAAATGGAATAATATTACATCAAATTCATTTTTAAATTCTTTAAATTATTTACCAGTTAGTGATAAATTAAATGAAAAATATATTTTAAGACCTTATAAAGTTATTAGGAAAAATGCAAGTGTTGGTGATTTAGAAATTATACAAAAACAATATGTTAAAGATGAAAAATTTGCTCTTAATTGGTTTGGTGAACATAAATCAAAATTACCTTATAATGATATTCATAAATGTAAAAATTTTTCTGAATTTGAAAATGTTTTAAAAGGAAAAAATCAAAGTAGAACTCAATTATTTTTTGAATTAGGATTAAGAAATCAATTTGAGAAAAAAAATAAGAAAAATATTATAAATAAATAATATAATTTTTTTTTCGTATATCTATAATAAAATTTTAATTGTATTTATAATAATAATAATGACTTTTATTTTTTTTTTATTTCTTTTTAATTTGTAATTTAAATGGTAAGTAAAACAGAAAAAATTCCTTTAGAAAAAAGACATATTATGCCACAAAAAGAAGAAGTTCAAATCATTTTAAAAAATATTAAAATGAAAAGTAAATTAATAGATCAAAGAATATTAAAAAAAGAAGAAATGAGGAAAAAAATAGAAGAAAGAGAAAGAAGAGCAGAAAAAATTAGAGAACAGAATGAATTAATTCAAAATGAAAAATTAAATAGATTAAAACAAAAACAAAGAGATAAAGAAATTCAAAAAATTGAAAAGCAATTTAATAAAATTAAACCAAAATTTAATAATTCTACTCATGAAGAAATTATTGCAAAAAATGATGAAAAATTATCAAATAAAATTAATGTTTATAGTGCAAATAGAAGAAATCAATTACATAAAATTAAAAATGATTTTTATAATCAAAATGAAGATATATTATTAAAACATAAAATAAATGAAGAACATAAATTAAATTTTAATGAAGTTAAAAAGGAATTAAATATTAATGAATTAGAAAAAAAAAATATTAATCATATTATAAAAAATAATGAAGAAAGATATAATGATGAAAATGAATTTAAAATTATAGAACAAGATGATGAATTTATTGAAATAGTAGAAGGATATAAAAAAAATTTTGATAATAAGGAAAAAGATTATTTATATGAAAAGAGAAATAATATTATCTCAAATAAAATTAATAATGATTATGAAATTGCAAATAATATAATTACTGAAAAGGAAATTAAAAAAGATAAAGATGCAATTGAATTAACAAATGAATTTAAAAAATTTAAAAAATATAATAATATTCAACTTGATATAAAATTTAATAAAAATAAAATTGAATATCAACCAAAATATACAATAGAAAAAATAGATGAAAAAATAGAAGAACTAGATAAAATAATATTAAATAACCAAAAATAACAAAATGAAAAGTGTATTAAATAAAAAAAAAAATTTTATAAATTTAATAATATTTTTAAAATATATATTAACTTCATAAAAAAAATTAATAAAAATTAAATTTAAATACAGAAAAAATGTTTAATAAATAATGGCGATCCCTTCAAAAATCAACACAAATTTCATAATGATTTTCATTTTTCTTTTTTCAATATTCTCTTCAAATGATACAAATTTAAAAAAAGAAAAAGCACAATATTTAATAGTATCAATAAAAGGAGAATTAAGATTAGAAGATGAAAATGGAAAATTAATATGGAGTAATTCAATAGGAAAACCACTTATTAAAACAGATATAAATGTTAATAATATTAATTTTTTACAAACAAATATTCTTCCAAGTATGAATGGAGGATTATTCTTAGTCAATGAAAGGGAAAATTTATATGAATTATTAGATGTTAATTATGAAGATTTGATTAAAGAACCTCCTTCAATTTTTAATCAATATATAACTGGAACTTTTTATAGAAGTGTTAAAGAAAAATATTTTGCAATTAATATTTTAAATGGAGATATTATTAAAATTAAAAAAGGTAATTCATTTGATAATATTATAAAAGGAAATTTCAATAATAATAATAATAATGATACAGATAATTATATTATTATGAAGAGAATAAATTATATTTTTCAAGTAAGAAAGGGTTATGCCATAGTATGGAGTGCCAATTTTGGTAAATTAGAAATCCTAAGTAAAGGAAATTCTAAAATATTTCATCCTATGGCTAATTCTATAGAAAATAATGTTATTTATAGAAATATGAAAAATAATACATATATATTTAAATATATTTTAGAAAATAATGAATTGATTCTTATGAAAATTCACAATTCAAATAATTCACCTTATACTTTTAATTATAAGCAAATGAATGAAATAAATTTTTTTACTAAGAAAAAAAAAAATATTTATTATAATTATTTAATGTTTATTTTTACTGTAATTATAACATCAATGTTTCTAGTTCAAATATCAAATAATAAAATAGAAAAACAAATAAATCAAAATGAAAAAGAGAAAGAAAAGGAAAATGAAAAAGAAAATAAAAAGAAAGAAATAGAATCAAATGAATCAAAAATAAAAAATGAAAATTCAACAAGTGCAAAAAATTTCAGTCAATTAAGTACAAATTCAATATTAAAAAATAGTTTAGATGAATTTCCAATAAAGAATAAATCATTTAATTTATGTTCAAGAATATCATTAAATCACAAAGAAAGTGCACCAGAAAGTGAATTTCAACATAAAAAATTACACAAAGCAATTTTTAATGATAATAATGAAAAAAACAATATTTTATTAAATTCATTATATGGAAATGATGAATCATTAGCATTAAATAAAAATTATCAAATGAAAAAAATAAACTTAAATAAAAGATATAGTTTATGTAAAGAAAATTCAATAAATAATATTTATTTAGTTAGAAAATTATCAGATAACATATCAACAAAAAGAAAATTTCATCCAAGTAAAAAAGATTTAGAAGAATTAAATATATTATCAAAAAAATATTTAGAAAATACAATAAAACAAAGTTCAGATTCATTAAATAAAATAGGAAATTTTTCAAATAATAAATTAAATTATGAAGAAATATATAAAATAATAAATTCAAATTCAAATGATTCAAATAGTGAAAATGATGAAAATCCAATTCCACCTGAATTAATGTCAAAAAGTAATTTTTCCTTATGTGATACTGGTCGTTTTTTAAAAGATTTTGAAAATATTCAATTTATAGGAAAAGGAGGTTTTGGTTCTGTTTTTAAAGCAACTCATACAATTGATGGTGGAATTTATGCTATTAAAATAATAAAAAGTAATTTAGGAATTGATGATGAATTAGATCAATTAAATGAAGTACAAGAAATTAAAACAATGTTAAAAGTTGAACATAAAAATATTGTTAGATATATTACTTGTTGGTTTGAAACTAAAGATCCTATTAATTATTATAATAAAAGATGTAGAGCTTTTTCTATGGATGAAAAATATTCTCCTAAAAAAAAAGATTTTGGTTGTGTTAAGAATAAAATACAAAAAAAAATACAAAAAGATACTAAATTACCTTTATCAAGAATACAATCTATTGCTAATGAATTTGAATATGTTAGTGATGATTCATATAAGGATTTAAAAAATAAAGATAGTAATTATAATAATAGTGATTTATATAATGATGATGAAAATGATTCTTTTTCAAGAAGTTTTCAATTAAAATTTAATCAATCAAATTCATTATCTGATGATGGAATAATATTTACTGATTCCAAAGGTAATTCAAATAGTAAAAATAATATTAAAGTAAATAATAATAATAATAATGAACATATTTTAAATTTTCCTGATAATGAATCAGAAATTAAATCACCAAATGATAAAAAATTAAAAAAAGAATTATCAAGAAAAGTTTCAGATTATACAATGAATGCATTAAGAAAAAAAACATATAAAGTATATTTTTATATGCAAATGGAATATTGTGAAGGAATACCTTTATCATATTATATTCAACAAAGGAAAAAAGTATCAAATGAAAGTTTAATAATTCATATTTTTTATCAAATTTGTAATGCTGTACAACATATTCATAGTAAATCAATTATTCATAGAGATTTAAAACCTGCTAATATTTTTATGAATAAAAAATTCAAAATTAAAATTATTGATTTTGGTTTAGCTTCAGAAAAATATAAAAAAAATGAAGATTACGTTGGAACTTATCTTTATTTATCTCCTGAACAATTAGCACAAAAACCTTATAATGAAAAAGTTGATATTTATGCTTTGGGAATTATTTTAATTGAAATGTGTTGTTTTTTTAATACAGAACATGAAAGAAGAAATACTTTGAAAGAAGTTATTAATGGAGTTTATCCTGAAAAACAAATGAAATTTTTTGAAAATGAATTGAAATTAGTTAAAAAATTAACTAAATTTAATCCTGTTGAGAGACCTAATATTGAAGAGGTTATTAATTCTGAAGAAATGAAGTTAATGCTAGAAATGATTTAGATTCGATTTTTAATATTCAGATTAAATTTTTGAGTTAAATTAGTTTATAAAATAAAATTAAAATGATTTATAAAAAATATTTGCCTTTGTAAATCTATTATAAATAATATATATATTAAATAGATTGAGTTAGTTGTTGGTTATATATTATTAAATTTGTAATTTTCTTTATACTAATATTATCAAATAAAACTAATAAAAAAAATATCAAAAAATCAATACAAAAAAATATTGAAAAAAGAATAAATAATAATAAATAATAAATCAAAAAAAATCTCTCTTCATTATTTCAAAAATAAAAAAATTAAAAAATTTAAGTTACAAATAAATTACTAATTAAAAAAAAAAAAAAAATGTCAATAACAATAAAATCCGGAGAAGCAATAAGTCGTTCTCCCTTAAACGACTCCGTTTCAAAGCAAATGTACTCCTTTCCCAAAGCTCTCCGTTTCCCTCCAGAAAAAAAAAACAATGGTAAAACAGACCAATACTACACTCTTCCAGAAGTTCACTCAAAGCGTTTTACAACAATGGGTTACGGTACCAGAGTAGATTTTACATTAGCACAAAAAGGGGTTAATACAAAATATTATGGTAATCCAACAGATTTTGATCCACTTCATCCTCATGGACCAAAATATTCATTTGCTCATGGTCGTGATAAATATGAAAGAATGTATACTGAAGGACAACATCCTAATGATAGATTTGTACCTGGTCCTGCAAAATATTTTTATCCTAAACCTTTCGGTTGGGATGGAATTAAGTTTACTATGAGAGGAAGAAATGAAGTTACTGAAGATGAGAAAAATAAGGAAAAGATTAAAATACGTAAAAGTGATTATCCTGGTCCGGGACAATATCCAGTTACTGTTAAAATTAATGAGAGAGGTAGATATCCTGTTAGTAATATTACTAATGTTTCAAGCATGAAATTTGGTGATCCAAAAGCTATGAGATTTAATTATAAATATAATAAATTTCCAGGTCCAGGGCAATATGATTCTAAACCTTTAATTGGGAAAATTTCTGATAGTAGATATAGAAGTTATACTAATGGGAATATGTATGGTAGATATAAAGTTGTTGATTCTAGAAGTAATTATCCTGGTCCGGGTTCTTATAGATTACCTTCTGATTTTGGTCAATATTTAAGTAAAGATGCTGATAAATATCCTACTGAAAATGTTTATCCAGTTAAGAAAATACCATTTGAAGAAAAGGCATGGAGACATAATATGAAAATTAAAAAAGAGGAAGATAATAATAGTTATATAGAATCTGAAGAGATTGATAATAAAAAACCTGTTGATGAAAAATACAATGATGATAAAGAAAAAACAGAAAAAGAAAATGAGGAAAATAATAATGATGATACAGAAAAACAAGGAGATGAAAAAGTAGATAATCAACCTGAAGAAACAAAACAAGAAGGAGAAACTCAACCAGAAGGTGAATCTAAACCAGAAGGAGAAGCAAAACCTGAAGGAGAATCTAAACCAGAAGGAGAAGCAAAACCAGAAGGAGAAGCAAAACCAGAAGGTGAATCAAAACCAGAAGGAGAAGCAAAACCAGAAGGAGAATCTAAACCAGAAGGAGAAGCAAAACCTGAAGGAGAAGCAAAACCTGAAGGAGAATCTAAACCAGAAGGAGAAGCAAAACCAGAAGGAGAAGCAAAACCAGAAGGAGAATCTAAACCAGAAGGAGAAGCAAAACCAGAAGGAGAAGCAAAACCAGAAGGAGAATCAAAACCAGAAGGTGAAGCAAAACCTGAAGGAGAATCTAAACCAGAAGGAGAAGCAAAACCTGAAGGAGAAGCAAAACCAGAAGGAGAATCTAAACCAGAAGGAGAAGCAAAACCAGAAGGTGAATCTAAACCAGAAGGAGAAGCAAAACCAGAAGGAGAAGCAAAACCTGAAGGAGAAAATAAACCTGAAGGTCAAGATGATGGAGGAGCTAAACCTGGAGAGGAAGGAGGAAATGGTGAAGAAATT